>OBKW01000039.1_pt1 | contig 92393 bp, 79 predicted proteins | sample 1519791 | NCBI WGS metagenome assembly OBKW01 (sample SAMN02044682, study PRJEB22538) | human gut metagenome
AATGACCACACTGGTCATGCTGGATGCAAAATATGCCCCTTTTTAAAGTGGGCTCAGAGGATTAAAAGGAGAGGCTAAGAACATTGCCCGCCATTGTACCATCGAGCCTTTTTAGTGTATTGTCGTCGATTTGCATTATTAGATTTATGTATAGATATTTCATTTACCTATCGTTTGACGGGCGTGCCTACCACGGTTGGCAGATACAGCCCAACGGCATCACCGTGGAGGAGGCGCTGGAGAAGGCGCTCTCGACCCTGCTGCACACCCCCATCGACGTGACGGGAGCGGGACGGACTGACGCTGGGGTCAACGCCCGGCTGATGGTGGCCCATTTCGACCTGCAGGAGCCGCTGGAGCTTCCCCTCGACTGCCACCAGCTGGCCTACCGCCTCAACAAGATGTTGCCCCGCGACATCTCCGTGAGCCAGATCCTACCCGTACCCTCGGATCTCCACGCGCGCTTCTCGGCCAAGAGGCGCACCTACCACTACTACATCCACACGCGGAAAGACCCCTTTCGCAGGGCCTACTCTCACGAGATCCACTACGCCCTCGACTTCGACCAGATGAACGCGGCAGCACAGATGCTTGTCGGCACACGCGACTTCCAATGTTTCTGCAAGGCGGGAAGCGACGTGAAAACGACCGTCTGCGACCTCTACGAGGCCCGATGGGACCATCTGGACGGCGAGGCCTGGTGCTTCACCATCTCCGCCAACCGCTTCCTGCGCAACATGGTGCGCGCCGTGGTGGGCACCCTGGTGGAGGTGGGTCGCGGACGCCTCTCGCTGCAAAGGCTGGAGGAGGTGCTCGCAAAGGGCACCAGGAGCGACGCGGGCGAGAGCATGCCAGCCCACGCGCTATTTCTGTGGGATGTGGAGTATGGCGGGCTGGAACCGCAGGAAAATGGTGTTTTGGCTAAATAAATGAACACTTTGGTTGCCAGTTTGAGAAAAAAGGCTTATTTTTGCGCCATCAAAGTCAAAACATAGCATCTTTTACCCAGTTCCTCTCACCGGAAAGCGGGGAGGAGACACAAGAACAGACAACAATATGAGTAATATTTTCAGAGGATTGGGAGTTGCGCTGATCACTCCTTTCAAGAGCGACATGAGCATCGATTTCGAGGCTTTGGAGCGACTCGTCAACTATCAACTGGACAATGGTGCCGACTTTCTGTGCATCCTGGCCACAACGGGCGAGACGCCCTGCCTGACGCGGAGCGAGAAAGACGAGATCACCCGGGTCGTCAAGAGCGTGGTGAAGGGCCGCGTGCCCCTGCTCAAATACTGTGGCGGCAACAACACGCGGGCCGTCATCGAGGAGATGAAGTCCAGCGACTGGGAGGGTATCGACGGCATCCTAAGCATCTGTCCTTACTACAACAAGCCGTCGCAGGAGGGCTTGTACCAGCACTTCAAGGCCATCGCCGAGGCCAGTCCGCTGCCCTTGGTGCTCTACAACGTGCCGGGGCGCACGGGAGTGAACATGAAGGCGGCCACGACGTGCCGCATCGCCAAGGACTTTCCCAACATCGTGGGTATCAAGGAAGCCTCGGGCAGTCTGGAGCAAGTCGACGAGATCATCAAGAACAAGCCTGAGGGCTTCGAGGTGATCAGCGGCGACGACGCGCTGACGTTCCCGATGATAGCCAGCGGAGCCGTCGGTGTGATCTCGGTCATCGGCAACGCCCTGCCCCGCCAGTTCTCCCGCATGATCCGCCTGGAGTTTGAGGGCAACTATGGCGAGGCACGCAAGATCCACCATCAGTTTACCGAACTCTACAAGCTCCTCTTCGTCGATGGCAACCCTGCGGGCGTGAAGGCCCTGCTCAACGACATGGGCATGATAGAGAACGTGCTCCGCCTGCCACTCGTACCCACAGAGGTGACGACAAAGCAGAAGATGGCCGATATCCTCAAGGCCCTCCATGTAGAATAAGAGAAAAAAACTGGAACGGGACGCCCATGGGACCGCGGGCGAAAGACCCAAGACCCAGACAGGCTTTTCCCAATCCGACATCCTATTGCGCAGACAGACTGCTTCCATCTTCCTCTCTCCAAACAGGACAGAAGGCAGACACGGAAGTAGTTTGTCGGCGTTCGCACACAACCTTGGTTATCAATTAAGTCAAACCTATATCACACTACGACTATGAACAGTCTGTTTATCGTATTGCCCATCCTCACCATCCTGATGTTTGACCTCGGACTGACGCTGGAGGGCAAGGATTTCCGCTTGGTCATGCTCCGCTACAAAGCTGTCCTGGCCGGCATGATCGGCCAACTGCTCCTGCTGCCCCTCATCGCCTGGGGCGTGGCAGGCGCCTTGTCGCTGAGCCCGCTCTTCACCATTGGCCTGATGCTCATCGCTTGCTGTCCTGGAGGCAGTTCGTCCAATGTCTTCTCGATGCTGGCCAAGGGCGACGTGGCCCTGTCGGTATCGCTCACGGCCGTCAGCAGCCTCATCACCCTCTTCACCGTCCCGCTGATCATGCAGGCCACCACCGCCCACCTGGGCGAGGCCATGGGGGTGAAGTTGCCCGTGGTCAACCTGCTGATGCAAAACGTGGTGACGATGCTGCTGCCCATCCTTCTGGGCATTGGCGTGCGCCACTACTGGCGAGAGACGGCCCGAAAGATCGAACGAGTGCTCTCCCGACTGGCCTTCCCGGCCCTGATACTGCTGGCCGGCATCTTCTTCGTGCAACACAAGACCACTATCGCCGACAACTTCGGCACGCTGGGCCTGGCCACCACCCTGCTCCTCCTCTGTGCCACCACGGGGGCGGGACTGCTCTGCTACGTCTTCCGCCTGCGTACACAGGAGCGGCGCACCATCGTTATCGAGGTGGGCATGCAGAACGCAGCCCAGGCCATCGCCGTGGCCTCCAGCCCCTTTGTCTTCAACGACGGGCGCATGGCCATCCCCGCCATCATCTACGCCCTGATGATGAACGTGATCCTGCTGACCTACGTGGGCATCATCAACCGGGGGAAGATTCTCGGATAAGGAGGGGGACTACCGCTAATATGAGACATGGGCCTTGTCCCCAGCTTCGCTTGATCGCTGGTGGCAAGGCCCATGCTCCAAACAGGGGGCTCAGTCCAAAATCTAAAAACTGAAATTGAAGCCTATCGAGGCGTACTCCTTAAACTGCAAGTAGCCGTGGTGGCTATCGCGCGCCACGCCATCGTCGAAGCGGGGATAGAGGAAGATCTGCGCAGAGACGAAGCGGTTGAACTGGAAGACGAACGTGTTTTCCCATTCCAACTCCACACGCTCGTAGGTAGTGTAGCCATAGAGGCGCGTGCGCCAGGTCAGGTCCTCCATCAGCGTCCACGAGAGATCGACCGTAAACTCCGAACCAAAGTCGTTGAGCACCCTGCGGTTGTCCTCGATGCCGAGGCGGGAGGAGAGGGAGCGCACACGGGTGTACTTCATGTTGTAGGCCAGCGGAGCGAGATGGATGTTGCCCTTCAACCGGTGGTGCTGCCAATCGACACTATAGTCCATACCCAAAGAGAGGTTGACATTGAGCGGGGCAAGGAAGTCGGAGTAGAGGGTCGGGTCGTTGGACCGATAGCTGTGGGTGAACTGCGTGTAGGTGAGCAACTGGAGCGTGTAGTACCAACGTTTCGAAGCCTGCAGGCCCAACTTGGAGGTGAGTCGGATTAGGTCCTCCGTGGTCTTGTAGCGATGGAGCGAGTCGGAACGGGAACTCTGAAATCCGAAGCGCATTTCCAGCTTGTTCTCCCACTTCACCTTCTGCTTGTTGTTGTAGTTGGCCTCCATGATGACGGATCCCAGGGCGGAGTAGTTGCTCTCGCCTCCTTTATACCAGTTGTCGGAGACGTAGTTCTGCATGAAGCGCAGGGAGTAGTAGCCCGAGTAATGCCAAAAGTTGGGCTTATGGACCACCAGCTGGACGGGCACGACGTCGGGCTCCACGGGCATGGGATCTGCATGGTCGCCCATCTCCGTCTCAGTCTGTATGGGCGCCTCGATGAGGTCGAGGTCGGAACGGTCGGCACGGAGGCGAGCAGAAGTGGTGCGCACCAAGTCGGGCCGGCGCACATAGAGGCCCAGCAGGGTGCTATCGACAAAGGCCTGCTCCCCCGTGCCCCCGCCAGAGAGGGAGAAAGCGTCGAGCACCTTGCCCTTGTAGAAGGTCAGAGGCAGGAAAAGTTGAGCTGCGGAGAGCGGAGCAACCTTGGAAGGATGGTAGGCAGGTTGACGAGCCGCATCACCAAAGATAGAGTCGCGCAGGAGCGCGAGCGAGTCAACTGGATCCGAGAGATCGCCATGGGGCTTCTCTACGGAAACCGCTGAAACTGCGGATCTTGAGGCGTGCGATCTGGCCTGGGCCGTGGCGATTGTCGGCAGGCAAAGCAGGCTAAACGCCATCCATATCATCGTTTTCATTCGTTCGAGCGTTATTAATTTAGGCGCAAAGATACAAATAAAAGCCGTAAGAACTTGCCACTTTCGGTTATTTATTGTAAATTTGCACCTTGTTATAACATATACATTTATCAACAAAGTGGCTGAGACAAAATACATCTTTGTGACCGGCGGTGTAGTTTCATCGCTTGGCAAGGGGATTATCTCCTCATCTATCGGCAAGCTGCTCCAGGCAAGGGGCTATAACATCACCATTCAGAAGTTCGATCCCTACATCAATATCGACCCGGGAACGCTGAACCCCTATGAGCATGGCGAGTGCTATGTGACGGTCGATGGTATGGAAACGGACCTTGACTTGGGACACTATGAGCGGTTCACCGGCATCCAGACCACCAAGGCCAACTCCATGACGACGGGCCGCATCTACAAGAGCGTCATCGACAAGGAGCGCCGCGGCGACTATCTGGGCAAAACCATCCAGGTCGTACCTCACATCACGGACGAGATCAAGCGCAACATCAAGCAGCTTGGCCAGAAATATCACTACGACTTCGTCATCACCGAGATTGGCGGTACGATCGGCGACATCGAGAGTGCGCCGTTCATGGAGGCGATCCGCCAGATGAAATGGGAGCTGGGCGACCGCGCCATCAACGTCCACCTGACCTACGTGCCCTACCTGCACGCAGCGGGTGAGCTGAAGACAAAGCCCACGCAGCACAGCGTGAAGGAGCTCCAGAGCGTCGGTATCCAGCCCGACGTGCTCGTCCTTCGCACGGAGAAGCACCTCGACGAGGGCATTCGTAAAAAGGTGGCCAACTTCTGCAACGTCGATTTCGACTGCGTCGTGCAGAGCGAGGACCTGCCGAGCATCTACGAGGTGCCCGTGGCCATGCAGAACCAGGGGCTCGACGAAGCCATCCTGCGCAAGTGTCATGAGCCTATCGGAGAGCGTCCGGCCCTGGGTCCATGGAAGTCGTTCCTCGACCGCCGCGCCAAGGCTACCGAGGAAGTGCACATCGGACTCGTCGGCAAATATGACCTGCAGGACGCCTACAAGAGCATCCGCGAGGCGCTGCTTCAGGCTGGCACATACAACGACCGCAAGACCGTACTGACGTTTATCAACTCCGAGGAGATCACCGAGGAGAACGTCGGCGAGATGCTCAAGGGACAGGACGGCATCGTCGTCTGCCCGGGCTTCGGCCAGCGTGGCATCGAGGGCAAGGTCATCGCTGCCCACTACAGCCGCACCCACGACATCCCGACCTTCGGTATCTGCCTCGGTATGCAGATGATGGTGGTGGAGTTTGCACGCAACGTGCTGGGCTACGCCGACGCCAACAGCCGCGAGATGGACAAGAAGACACCCCACAACGTCATCGACATCATGGAGGAGCAGAAGAACATCACCAACATGGGTGGTACGATGCGTCTGGGTGCCTACGAGTGTGTATTAAAACAAGGTTCGCGCGTGTTCAATATATATAAGTCTGAGCACATTCAGGAGCGCCACCGCCACCGTTATGAGTTCAACAACAACTTCGAGAAGGAGTTTGAGCGCAACGGCATGAACTGCGTGGGACGCAATCCCGAGAGCGACCTTATCGAGATTGTGGAGATACCGGGGCTGAAATGGTACATCGGCACGCAGTTCCACCCCGAGTATCAGAGTACGGTGCTGAAGCCACACCCCCTCTTCCTCGACTTCGTCCGCGTGGCAGGCGAGAACCACAAGGCGTAGTAGCACCTCTCATCAGACAAAGAAACAGTATCAGATAAACGAATGGACAAAAATACGATTACCGGCTTTGTGCTCATTGCGCTGATCCTCTTCGGCTTTGCTTGGTGGCAACAGCCCTCGGAGGAGCAGCTAGAGCAGCAGCGGAAGGAGTTTGTAGAAGACTCTCTCCGTGCGGTCAAAGCCAAACAGCAGCAGGCCAAGAAGGAGGCGCTGCAGCAGCAACAGCAAGAGAAGGCCCAAGCCGATACGTCGGCCCTCTTCCACAAGTCGCTCTCGGGCACGGCACAGGACGTGGTGCTCCAGAACGGAAAGCTCGCCCTCACGCTCTCCACGAAGGGTGGTACGGTGGCCAAGGCCGTCATCAAGGACTATGTGGGCCACAACCTGAAGGTGCAGGACGGTTCGAAAGATACCAAGGACGTCACCCTCTTCGAGGGCAACGACCAGCGGCTCAACTACTTGCTATCGGGCAAAGAACTCAATATCGAGACTGAGGACCTTTACTTCACGCCCAGCAACATCACCGACTCCACGGTGACGATGACGGCGGAGGCTGCACCGGGCAAGACGCTGACGCTGGACTACGTCCTGGGCAAGGACTATATTCTCCGCGTGAGCCTGCGCGCCAACGGTCTGGGTGGCCTCTTCGCCCCCGACTACAACGAGGTAGGCATCTCCTGGGAGGAGAACGCACGACAGCAGGAGCGCGGCTTCACCTTTGAGAACCGCTATGCCACACTGACCTACAAGAAGGCCGACGGTGGCACAGACCATCTGAGCGAGGCTTCGGAGAAAGAGGAGACCACGGAGGACGCCCTCGACTGGGTGGCCTTCAAGAACCAATTCTTCTCGGCAGTGATGATTTCGAAGGACAACTTCCAGACGGGCGCACGACTGAAGAGCACCCCGCTGAAGAAGGAGTCGCACTATCTGAAGAACTACCAGGCACGCCTGAAGACGGCCTTCGACCCCACGGGCAAGAAGGCCACGGAACTGGAGTTCTACTATGGCCCCAACGACTTCCGCCTCCTGCAGAAGGTGGAGAAAGAGAGCGCCTTCGGCAAGGATCTGGAGATGCAGCAGCTTGTCTATTTGGGCTGGCCGCTCTTCCGTATCATCAACCGCTGGTTCACCATCTATGTCTTCGACTGGCTGAGCACCTTCTTCCCGATGGGTGTCGTGCTCATCCTCATCACACTCCTGCTCAAGGTCATCACCTTCCCGATGGTGAAGAAGAGCTACATGAGTTCTGCCAAGATGCGCGTGCTCAAACCGAAACTCGACGAGGCCACGAAGCAGTATGACAAGCCGGAGGATCAAATGAAGAAGCAGCAGGCTATGATGCAGCTCTACTCGGAGTATGGCGTCAGCCCGCTCTCAGGCTGTCTGCCGATGCTGATCCAGTTGCCGATCTGGATTGCTATGTTCAACTTCGTGCCAAATGCCATCCAGTTGCGCGGACAGAGTTTTCTGTGGATGCAGGATCTGAGCACCTACGACCCCATCGTCGAATGGGGTACGAATATCTGGCTCATCGGCGACCACCTGTCCCTGACCTGTATCCTCTTCTGCGGTGCCAACATCCTCTACACCTGGTTCACCATGCAGCAGCAGAAGGACCAGATGGTCGGTCAGCAAGCCGAGCAGATGAAGATGATGCAGTGGATGATGTATCTCATGCCGCTGATGTTCTTCTTCATGTTCAACGACTACTCGTCAGGTCTCAACTTCTACTACTTCATCTCCCTGTTCTTCTCCGCAGCCATCATGTTCACGCTGCGCAAGACTACCAACGAGAAGAAGTTGCTGGACTACCTTGAGGCACGCCGTTCGGAGAACCAGAAGAACCCGAAGAAGCAGAACGGCCTGATGGCCCGCATGCAGGCCATGCAGGAACTGCAGCAGAAGCAGCAGGAGGAACTGAGAAGAAAGAAGGAGGATCTAAACAGGAGGAAGAAGCAATAGCTCTTCCCCCACCAACCGGGTGTCTTACAGCACCCGGCCTCTCTTTTCAGACAGAAGGATCTTTCCTGGGAAGACACCAAAAGGACTATCCATGGAAAAAATCACTTTTTCAGAAATAACAACGGTTACTCACGGGCAAAAAATGTCCGTGAGTACTTTAGATTTATAACGATGAACAAAAACCTTACAATCGCCATGACGACTGCAATGCTACTGAGCGGCGGCGTGGCACAAACGCAAGCACAAGACGTGAACATTGGCAAGAGCAAGCAGGTGATGCTGAAAGGCGACATCATGACTCCCGAGACTCTCTGGGCCATGGGACGTGTGGGGTCTGCGGCAGCCTCACCCGACGGCAAGCAGGTCGTCTATCAGGTGGGCTACTACAGCGTGAAGGAGAACCGCGGCCACCAAGTGTTATTTATCATGAACGCTGACGGCACGGGCCAGACCAAACTCACCACCGACGCCAAGAGCGAGAGCGACCCTGTATGGATCGAAGGTGGCAAGCGCATCGCCTTCCTTCGAGGAGGTCAGGTATGGGCCATGAACCCTGACGGCTCGAGCCGCACACAGCTCACGAAGGACGCCACGGCCATCGAGGGATTCAAGTTCTCACCCGACGGCAGCCGCGTACTGCTCATCAAGTCGCTGCCCTACCACGGCACGATCAAGAAGAACCCCGACGACCTTCCTATGGCATCAGGCCGTCTCGTCACGGACATGAACTACCGCCACTGGGACCACTATGTGGAGAGCATTGCTCACCCCTTCGTCGCACAGGTATCCGCCCAGGGCATCGACGCAGGATGGGATATCCTCGAGGGACAGCCCTACGAGAGCCCGCTGGCACCCTTTGGTGGCATCGAGCAGTTTGACTGGAGCCCCGACTCCAGGCACATCGCCTACACCTGCCGCAAGAAGGTGGGCGTGGACTACGCCGTCTCCACCGACGCCGACATCTTCCTCTTCAACATCGAGACCAAGGCCGACCGCAACCTCTGCAAGCCCGAGGACTATGTGGCTCCAAAGATCAACTATACCAAGTCGCTCCGCAACCAGAAGGTCAACCATCAGGAGGGCGACATGAACGTCGGCTACGACGTCAATCCGCGCTTCTCGCCAGACGGCAAGTATGTGGCTTGGCTCAGCATGGAGCACGATGGCTACGAGAGCGACCGCAACCGCCTGTGTGTCTATGAGCTGGCCACGGGCAAGAAGTCGTATGTCGCAGAGGCCTTCGACTCCAATGTCGACGACTACTGCTGGAACACCGACTCCAAGACCCTCTACTTCATCGGCTGCTGGCACGCCACGGTCAACGCCTACCAGACCAACCTCAAGGGTGAGGTGAAGAAGCTGACCGAGGGCGACCACAACTACGTGGCTCTCCAGCTTCTGGGCAACACGGGCAAGCTCCTCGGCACGCGCCAGAGCATCACCGTCCCCAGTGACCTCTACGTCATCAAGCCCGCTAAGAAGGAGGGACAGTCGGAGCAGACGCAGATCACCTTCGAGAACAAGCACATCTACGACCAGATGGCTGTGGGCAACGTCACGGACCGCTGGGTGAAGACCTCTGACGGCAAGGAGATGCAGGTGTGGATCATCACCCCGCCCCACTTCGACCCCAACAAGAAGTATCCTACGCTGCTCTTCTGTGAGGGTGGCCCGCAGAGCCCCGTCTCACAGTTTTGGAGCTACCGCTGGAACTTCCAGATCATGGCTGCCAACGGCTATGTGGTCGTCGCCCCGAACCGTCGCGGACTGCCTGGCTATGGCAGCAAGTGGAACGAGGAGATCTCTGGCGACTGGACGGGCCAGTGCATGAGAGACTATCTGGCTGCCATCGACGATGCTGCCAACAACCTCCCGTTTGTTGACAAAGACCGTCTCGGTGCCGTCGGCGCCTCTTTCGGCGGCTTCTCCGTCTATTACCTTGCCGGCCACCACGACAAACGATTCAAGTGCTTCATCTCCCACGACGGTGCCTTCAATCTGGAGTCGATGTACACCGATACCGAGGAGGCCTGGTTTAGCAACTGGGAGTATGACGACGCCTACTGGAACCAGGACCGCACGGACAACGCCCGCCGCACCTATGAGAACAGCCCCCACCTCACCGTTGACAAGTGGGACACGCCGATCCTCTGCATCCACGGCGAGATGGACTATCGCATCAATGCCAACCAGGGCATGGGCGCTTTCAATGCAGCCCGCCTTCGCGGCATTCCCGCAGAACTGCTCATCTTCCCCGATGAGAACCACTGGGTATTGCAGCCGCAGAACGGCATCCTCTGGCAGCGTACCTTCTTCGAGTGGCTCGACCGCTGGCTGAAGAAGTAATCACAGGAAAGTCAATCAACAAAATAACAAAAAATGGAAAATAAAACTTTGCGCGACTCGGCAGCCATCCGTTGGACCGCCTTGTTGCTCCTGGCACTGGCCATGTTCTGTGCCTACATCTTCGTGGACATCTTGTCTCCGATCAAAGACCTCATGCAGTCGCAGCGCGGCTGGGATTCTGACGCCTTCGGCACCATGCAGGGCTCCGAGACGTTCCTCAACGTGTTCATCTTCTTCCTCATCTTTGCCGGTATTATCCTCGACAAGATGGGTGTCCGCTTCACGGCCCTTCTCTCTGGTGGCGTGATGCTGGTGGGTGCCTGCATCAAGTGGTACGCCGTCAGCGACGGCTTCATCGGCAGCGGCCTGGAGACTTGGTTCACCAACAACCTCAACCATATTCCCGTCTTCGAACAGCTCGGCGTCTCACCCTTCTATGAGGGAATGCCCGCCTCTGCCAAGTTGGCCGCCATCGGTTTCATGCTTTTCGGTTGCGGTACGGAGATGGCTGGTATCACGGTCTCGCGCGGTATCGTGAAATGGTTCAAGGGCCGCGAGATGGCACTGGCCATGGGATCAGAGATGGCATTGGCCCGTCTCGGTGTGGCCACCTGTATGATCTTCTCGCCGTTCGTAGCCAAGTTTGGCGGTGTCGTCAGCGTGTCGCGCTCTGTAGCCTTCGGTGTGGTGCTGCTCTGCATCGCCATGATCATGCTGGTCGTCTATTTCTTTATGGACAAGAAGCTCGACGAGCAGACTGGCGAGGCTGAGGAGAAGGACGAGCCGTTCAAGCTCAGCGACCTTGGCCAGATTCTCACCTCCAGTGGCTTCTGGCTCGTATCACTGCTCTGCGTGCTCTACTACTCCGCCATCTTCCCCTTCCAGAAGTATGCTGTGAACATGCTCCAGTGCAACCTCACCTTCACTGAGGTGCCCGCCGATTCGTTCTGGGGTTCTCAGAGTGTGACCTACATCCAGTATGTCATCATGCTCTTCGTAGCCGCCACCGCATTCTTGTTCAACTTCATGAAGCAGAAGGCCGTGAAGTTCTTCGTACTGGCCCTCTCCATAGCTGGTCTCGTCACCTATTGCTACATGGGCTACATGCGCCAGTCAGCAGAGTCTATCTTCGCCGTCTTCCCCTTGCTCGCCGTAGGTATCACGCCGGTGCTCGGAAACTATGTCGACCACAAGGGTAAAGCTGCTTCCATGCTCGTGCTGGGCTCTATCCTGCTCATCGCCTGCCACCTCACCTTCGCCTTCGTACTTCCTGAGTTCAAGGGCAACCAGGTGGGCGGTGTCATCGTAGCTTACCTCACCATCCTCGTCCTCGGTGCTTCCTTCTCGCTCGTACCGGCCTCTCTGTGGCCCAGCGTGCCGAAGCTCGTCGATGCCAAGGTGATTGGTTCTGCCTACGCGCTGATTTTCTGGATTCAGAACATTGGCCTGTGGCTCTTCCCGCTCCTCATCGGTAAGGTGCTCAACGCCACCAACGAGGGTGTGACCGACGCTACACAGCTCAACTACACCGCACCGCTCGTTATGCTGGCCTGCCTCGGTGTGGCCGCACTCTTCATCGGCTTCGTCCTGAAGATTGTGGACAAGAAGAAGAATCTCGGTCTCGAGTTGCCCAACATTCAGGAATAACCTCTCCTGTACAACCCACTTATACGAAGGGATGGCTTTCACGGGCCATCCCTTTGTTTTTTAAGGAAAAAACCGTATCTTTGTACACCGTAATCATATCAATTAAACGACCAACATGGCAAAAGTAAGAATCAAGACTCCCGAGGGCGACATTCTTGTACGCCTCTATGACGACACGCCGCGCCACCGCGACAACTTCCTCAAACTGGCACGCGAGGGCTACTACGACGGCACGCTCTTCCACCGTGTCATCAAGGACTTCATGATACAAGGCGGCGACCCAGACAGCCGTAACGCCCCAGCAGGGAAGATGCTCGGAACGGGCGGACCCGACTACACAATCCCTGCGGAGATAGCCTATCCGCTGCGTTACCATAAGCGAGGCGCCTTGAGTGCGGCACGACTTGGCGACGAGGTCAATCCTGAGCGCGAGAGTTCTGGCAGCCAGTTTTACATCGTCTGGGGCAAGACCTTCAAAAGCGCCGAACTGAAGCAGATGGAACGCCAAATGGCCATGCAGCAGGAGCAGGAAGTATTCAATACCCTCGCCCGCGAACACCACGACGAGATCATGACGCTTCGCCGCAGCCGTGACCGTGCGGGACTGCAAGCCCTGCAAGATAAACTGGTGGAGCTGACCAAGGAAAAATGCAAGGAGATGGGTAAACCCTCATTCACCGACGAGCAGATAGAGACCTATACCACCCTTGGCGGTACACCGTTTCTCGATGGTCAATATACGGTATTTGGCGAGGTGGAGGAAGGCCTCGAGGTGGTGAAGCGCATACAGAACTGCGACACAACCCGCAATGACCGTCCACGCCAAGACATCAGCATGAGTGTGGAAATAGTAGAATCGGAGGAATAAAAAGGAAGCAAAGGAGCATTCGTCGGATGCTACCAATGGCAGAAACATCGCAAGGACGGCTTTTATCACTTCTTCAACGATAAAAGCCGTCTTTAGCCTACAGAGTCTCCAACTACGAAACGAATCGGGAAAGGAGCGAGAGGAGGACTACCGCCTTGAACCAGATCACTGTAACGGAAATGTAATTTGAATGTCATATAGGTGAAACTTCATTGCCGCTAGCTTGTAGTAATTTTGCAACCGCAAACGGTATGGGAAAACTTTGAGGAAAAACCTTCCCATAAAAATTGCAGTCAGGATCAAGAAGAGCTGGCAAAAGAAATCTGAAATCCACAGAGTCCAGTAACAGACAGAATTCAAAACTGACAAAAGTGAGTTTAAACAGATAAAGAGTCCGATAAAAGTTTCAACCGATGAAAAAAATAGAAAAGCAATCTCAAATCCGCAACTAAGCCCTCCTGACTTCGTCATTGCGTACCCCAAGAAATATAAATCTTACAATTTTTCTCGGCAAGAATGCAAAAAACAGGGCTTTTCTCGTATAGGGGGTCGAGCATACTATTTTACCCGACTTTTTGCGCGCCTCCCTAAGCAACAAAAGCAACCACTGATTATCAAGCACTTACAAACATATTTTGAAAAGTGACGAAGTCAGGAAAGAGTCCGATAAAAGTTTCAACCGATGAAAAAAATAGAAAAGCAATCTCAAATCCGCAACTAAGCCCTTCAACGTGCTTATTGCGTGTACATGTCCTCTCATTACTGAATTATCAATAAATTGAGGCTGAAATACCCACTTCTGCCTACAACATCCCCTTACCCCACAATGCGACTTGAGGCAATACGCTGTATCATACCCATAAGTTGTAGGCGTTATCCAAAATCAGTCTGGAATACATCTGCGTAAGCATTGTTACAGGTATAGATATTCAGCACATACCGCCTTGATGTCCAGATCCACTTGGCTGGTACAGAGATGATCCTGAAGACAAACGCTTTGATGCGACTTGTGGCCTTGAGTCCGAACCTCTTTACGTCAAGTCTGTGGATAATGGCCTTGTAGAAGTTACGAATAAGTGCAGTAAGAAGAAGGAACACGGTGTTCTCTGCCATGAAGGATTTGGGCAATCTGTCCCACCCGAAACCATTGTTCATATCATCGAAGATACGTTGGATTTCATCCTTCGTTTTCTCGCCATGGCATAATTAAAGCGAGCTTTATTCTGCTCATTTGACTTAACGAAAACGTTCCTTTCCTCCACGAAGGTTATAGAACTCGAGTATTTCTCTTGCGGAAGATTCATAGTCGTTAGTCAGGATACAACGGTATGTGTATTCTCCTTCCCAAAGATCCTGCACACCATCCATTCGTTTCTGTCTTTAAATCACAAGTCGGTATGCTTTACCCTTCCACTTTTCAACAAGGATAGAGTTCTATTTAAACTCAATGCCATTGATTTCCTCAGTCCTCCAGCCTCTGAGAGCAAAGATGTCATTGTAGAGCGAACCGCAGCGGTTTGCGCAGATATAGAAGGATTTGCAGTGTTTCTCTACTTCTTCCACGATTTCCTCGGAACATGATCCACAGTCAGCTCTGAAACGTTTGATAGTAAGTCCGTTCTGTTCAAATCTCTCAAAAAATCTCTTCAGCGTGTCCTTCTGATGGAAGCGAAGGTTTTCGTTAAGCCAGATGAGCAGAGCTAAGTTTACTTAAGCTCTGCCATGGCGAGAAAACGTGCCATGAAATGGAACATTTGTGTTGCCATCGCTATTCTCTATGCCGACAATCAAGTCGCCAATAACCGCCACGCCAGGGCGATAGCCAAGGAGCTTCTTGTATGTAGGCTTTGCATCATACTTCTCTGTCTCTATGAACTGATGGTCGAAATCAACATCATACATCTCACCCTCTTTCAGTTGGCCAGATGCAAACATACAATTGAGCAGTAAAGTATTGAGAGTGTCAGCCGTATTGAAATCGTAGTTCTTGCCCGTATCTGATGTGTATGAGATGTTTTCTTGCGTCAGTTCCTTTATCGCTCTGAGGATAGTGTCAGAACTACAAGTGCGAAGTGTCGGATGAAGCGAGAGATGGTTCATCAAATGAGTAGTGACATCCTCAATACATGAGCCACCACAGAAGTAGATACTCATGAGTGAACGGATGATTTCGCTGTACTGATAACCGAACAATCTACACCTTGGACCAAGGGTTGAGTCGATCACAGAAGACAATGTGGAGTCAAATTGCTCCATGATTGAAAAATATTCCTCCAAAAGGAGTGAGTTTCTCGGATTTTATTTGTATATTTGCCATGTCTTGTTGACTTTTTACCGTCTTTGGTATTGCAACACTAAGATAGGTGAAATTTCTGACATGGCAAAATCCTGGGCAACTTATTGTTGCTCAGGATATTATAAATAACATTAAACTAAACAGTTGCGGAATTAAGGTCAACTAAAAACATTCGAATATGCTACAAGATCAATTTATCAGTCGTCTATTGCTTATCGTTGTCTTCGGTATAGCTTATATCTACACCATGATTAAGATGGCAAGTTGTAACTCCGTGGAAACACCACCACAGAAACACATTATATTAAAAATTCTCGGTGGACTAAATGTTCTGTTAGGCATCTTGTGTCTTGCTATAGGATTATTCTGTCTAACGCAAGTGCAATACCCAGAGCAGATCATAGACATCTCTTACAATGCCAATCAAATTGTTAGAACTTCTGATAAATATGTTATGTGGGGCTATCCGACTTCTGAACAGAGTCGTACAATTATGGGCATAACTAACGTGTTCTCAAGTTTGGCTTTGGCTGCATATTGCTTCTTTTACAAAAAGTCAGATAGAAAATGGTGGAAGAAAATTCTTAGATTTTTCTATGGATTGCTGATGTATGCGTTTTATTGTTCTGCAACAAACTTTCACTATTTTGACGCAACCGAATTAGTTGCACCAGGACTTTTCTGTTTGATGTCAGGTCATGCGTTAATAAAGACAAAGAGAATGAACAAGCAGAGAACGCAATTAGCTGAACAACAAAGAATTGATACCATTCATAAAATGATGGATGAGAAACTTGGAGGAGAAGCCCAAACAGAAGATAATACACGATTTATGCCTCAAAATGGTGTGTTGGATATAAATATCCCAAACGAAGTACAACCTATGGATTTGTCTGTCCATGTAAGTGTTCCGCAGATTGGACAAGGCAAGGAAGAAGAAACTTCTAACGACAATATAAAAGCCATCAAATATTGCAGGCATTGTGGAAGAAAAGTGGACTACGATAGTTTCCTTTATTGCAAGTATTGTGGAAAAGGGTTGTGAAATACACATTACCCCATTCAAAATAGAAACATATATAACATCATGGATAAGAAACAAGCATATTGCCGCTACTGCGGCAAACTCATTGATGAAGATGCACCTTTCTGTACTTATTGTGGCAAGGAACAAGGTACCAATACAAAACAAAGTTCAATATGGAAAAAGTTGTATTGTCTTTTTCAAAACATCTATTCAAAAATTCCAACAATAAAGTTCAAATCTAACGGAACTGCAGGGAACTATATAAAGAAATCTTTAAAACGTATTATTGTATTGGTCGTTGTTCTTATTGTAATATGGTTAATAGTACTACTTTGTTTTGGGCTATATGGTTCACATTTGGCATCTGAATGGACTAAAGAGGATAAACATCGAGAAGCAATAGCACTGAAAGATATAACTAGAGCCAATGTGATAGCAAGGGAACTTTTCAAAGAGTCCGCAGAAAATGTGCATCTATACAATCAATTATGTTGGAAAGAATGTGACTTTAATCATATAGAGAGAGGCCTTACTATTTTACGAAATGCTGCAGAAAAAGGTAATGCTGATGCCCAGTTTACTTTGGGAGCGATATACGGAGGTGCCCGTTATGATGCAAAAGAACCTTATTTTATAGACAAAAATAGCAAATTTGCTTATACAATGCTTGGTGGAAGTATTGATTTAAAGAGGGCTGCATATTGGTACACTTTAGCAGCAAATCAAGGTCATGGTTCGGCATTACTCTACCTTGGGAATGCATATAGGGAAGGGGCTGGAGTGGAACAAAATTTAGTTAAAGCAACAGAATTAATAAGAAATGCAGCAGAGCATGGAAACCCACATGCTCAACTTATCTATGGAGATATGTTTAGAGATGGCGAGGTCTGTATTCGAGTTGTAACAGATTCCATAAAGGGAGAGGCCTTCATTATTAACGCCAAGCCAAACATAAGATTAGCAAAAGAATGGTGGACAAAAGCTTTGAAGAATGGAAATGAAAATGCAAAAGATAGATTGGAACAAGTGTATGAATAGTCATTTAAAATTCCTTCAAAAGGCAAGGATGAGGTGACATCAAATCACCCCATCCTCCGCTTATTTGTCGATATATGATGCTACAAAATATACAATCGAAATAACCATATAAAGGAAACACGGCAAGAATATCGAAAGCAAAGTCTTTACCCAACCATTTGACAACCACACACCTTCATTCCTTGACATCATATTAGACATGTCATAGAAATGGCGAGTAAGGATTTCCTTATTCGCCTTTCGGTGGTCTTCAAAAAGTTTGGACTCATTGCCAATGAGTTTCTTTCTGCCATCTGTCAGTTTCTCAATGTCGGCATCATCAACTTTAGCCTTGATTTTTATATCTCTTACTTTGGCAATAAAGCTATCAATGGCTTTTGTAACAGCGTCCGCTTTATCGGTGGCTTTATTCAAGTTTTCCTTGGCTTCCTGCAAAGAACCAGTTGCCGTTTCAATACTTGATTTTGCCGAAGCCAAAGTATTGCCAGCATCCTTGTAGGCTTGAAGCTGTTGGTCAAACTTATCCGAAGTCTTATCCGTTTCGATATTCTTGTCAATCGTGTTCTCGAAAGAACCGAAATCCATATCTAAGATTTTACTTTTACCTATTGGCATAGTTTCAATGCTGTTGATTGATTGAACATTCGATTATCTGCCATATCCTTGCTTCTTGCGAGGTATGCACAGACGATTAGCCATCATAGCGCACGATACGCCCAAGACAGTTCATCCTCATCCTTGTCACGTCCCCAACCTGAGGTTGCACCACCTCCGCCACCGCCAGACTGGGCAGCAATGGTTGTGGCAGCATCAATGTACTCTGCAAAGAGAAGAATGGCGGTCTTCTGTACATCACCAATCTTGGCAAACACATTGTCGGCATCCAAGGCGATATTCTTGTCGATTGACATCCAGACAATTCTGAGGAATATCAACAGGGTAATGATGAAACTCGTCCGTATAAAAGTCGAAGTGACATATCTTTGGAGTTTTGTCCGCAGTAGGCATGGGTTGGGGTACAGTAATAATCTTTGGCTGTTGGGTATTCTTTGTTGGAGTAGAAACTGGTTTCTCCAATTCTTGATGATGCAGTTTTGCCCAAGTTCCTTCAATCTTTGAGGGCATCAGACAACGACCTTTGCCAGGCTCCGAGGACTTATAAATGGAGTTACTACGCTTGATGGCATAGCCACGCACTTGTCCTTTGCTGTCGGATTGTAGTTTGACATCATACCCCATTTGCGTGAAGCATTTTGTGTATAGTCCCCAATCAAAGTACGGCATCTTAGTCAAAACGGAAAGACAATCATTGGTTATCGCTTCCTTATTTTGGCGGCTCACCTCTTGGGCATCTTTCCATCCACGCTGTTGTCCAACCTTGGCGGCAGCAGCCATTGCCCTCTCATAGATATAATGCGCATCGTTCACGTTGCCCTTTATGTCTATGCGGTTCGCATCAATGTGAAGGTGCATAATGCCACTCTTGCTGTCACGATGGAGTGCAACTACATAGGGTTTGCTAATTTAAGACAAATTATTGATAATTAAGAGATTAACTTGCAAAATATTTGCTCGGTTCAGATAAAATGATTACATTTGTGTGTTAAAATTCGTAAGTGCAACATGAAATACTCCTCACAATACCGTATTTGCCCTCAGGGCTTGTTGTTTGCCTCTACTTTTGTGCTCCTAAACAGCTTTCTCCTTCAGCAACATTCTCCGCATCATCCAAGCATATCCTTTGTTCCTTGCTTGCGCTTTCTAATAGTCCATCCGCTCCAAAGGATGACGAGGGTCAGCAGCGAGGCAAAGAAAATATAGATGAGACGGACGGGGCCGAGGAAAGTGTAAATGCGCCCCGTGTGCACTTCAAGGGCAAGTTGCCAAAGCGAGATAGGAAGTCGGGCCATCCAGCAGGGCTGGCGCAGCGCATCCGTCCCGTGATCGTAGGTGCAGACGATGTCGTCGCCGAAGTCGGAAGAGAATCCCGACACGGCCGTTTGGCCAAAGGGCGAGGCTGGACGCGTGAGAGCTGGCGCATGGGTGAAATAGTCGTAGGCCTTGCCCGAACCACGATGCCAACAGTAGAGACCTGCAAAAGAACCGACAATCCACGACTGCTGATCAGCTGAAAGGGTGAGGACGTTGATGCCCATCACGCTCACGGCAGGTGCCTGCGCCTCGCAGACGGGCTGGTGACGGAAATCGGGCAGCGAATAGAAGCCATCAGAGGTGGACAACAACCAGTCGGACCGATTGGCATCCCACCGCAGCGCACGCAACTTATCCTGCCAGGGGTTGGGGCTGTCTAGCAGCGAACCAGGAATGGGTGGTGTAGCAATCCGAGCCACGGCGAGAAGCAAAGGCGGACGCAGTGCAAAACCCGTCAGCGTGATGAACACAAGGAGCGGCAATGCATAGCGTCCCCAACGGTCGTGCCAACGGAAGTGCCAGCGCAACCCCTTCTGCCACAACCCTTTGTTGCGACGACGTCTAATCCATTTGGGCAATAGCCAGATGACGAATCCCGACAGACAAAGGAAAACCAGCAACAGGGCAACAAGATCCACGATCAATTTGCCCATCAGGCCTCCTATCTCACCACTATGAACGAGCCATAGCGTACGGAAGAGACTCACCTTATTCGTATAACCTGCGGGGGCGTGGAGTTCAACACCTTGAAAATGGCTATAGGGCGGCGTGGCGACATAGAGCGAATCTCTTCCCACAAAGACGACACTGTCACCTCGTGTGGTAACATCGCTGAAGCGCGTGGGATGGAGTGTAGAAACATGGCCCACAGCCAACCGCCGCCACGATCCTTCGCGCCATTGGTATGCGTCGAAGGGCGCGCAGGCAAACAGTTCACCTCGCTTCGTCCGCACCACATTACGAATCGTGCGCGCGTCGGCACCTGACCCCATTCCTGCAGTATGATCTGCAAAACGCTGGCCATGGGCGTCCGTGAGCCATACACCTCCAGCCCCATAGACCAAGATGCTATCAGCACTGAGCCTCAGCGTGCCGCGCAGCAGCCCATTGTTCCAGTTGCTAAACTGATAACCCGCAGGCAGCCACTGGCGCGAGAGGTCCATATTGCCAAAACTATGCCTATGGTTGAGCACGAGGCCCGAGAGGGCAAAGAGCAGGAGGAAGAAGCCAAAGCCCACCCCCAGCCATTTGTGCCAACGCCGATATGTCTTTTTGCTAATCACTTGTGAGAATATCGTATTGTTTCGACGTGCAAAATTAATGTTTTCCCTGTGCCTACACAATACACAATAATAATGATTTTCGGGTGCGAAACACCATTTACTATGAAACAACGAGTCTCAAAAACTAAAACTCCAGTCGCAGGACAAGAGGCAGGTGGTCACTGTAACCATTGTTGTAGCGTGGACCATAGTAGCCGCGTCGTGGTTTCACGCCTCCGTATTGTTCGTCGGGCTCGATGAGAAACGGTTCATCGATGATAACACATTGGCGGACAGCGGGCAGCAGGCGGCTGCAGACCAGGATATGGTCTAGACTGGACCAAAGTCCCTGGTAGCGATAGGTGGCGCGAGCACCATGCGTTCCCCTCGCCTCCGCGCTCACGTCCGTCAGCCCTTTCGAGGCCAGAAAGCGTAAGGCAGGCGCGTCATTGTAGTCGTTGAAGTCACCCAAAACGAGGATCCTCGCCGCAGGATGTGCCGCCGACAAGGTATCGATGGTCTCGGAGATGCGGTGAGCCACGGCCATACGGTAAGGGCGCGAGGCCTGCTCCCCTCCCCGACGACTCGGTGCATGGACCACAAAGACATGGAGCGTGTCGCCCGTAGCCAGTTGACCACAGGCGTGGAGCACGTCGCGGGTGGGACGAAAACGCTCCCGAGCCGGAGCCACACGCAGGGTATCAGAATAGAGCAAGCGAAAGGAGAAGGGAGAATAGAGCAAGGCCACATCAATACCACGCTCATCGGGCGAATCGGTCATCACATACTCATAACCCGCACGGCGCAGTAGCGACCTACGCGTGAGGTCGTGAAGCACCGTATCGTTCTCCACCTCGCAAAGGGCTACGAGGTCGGGAAGTTCCCAACGGATCGTGTCGGTTCCACAAGCGATGATCGTCTGCCCGAGGCGGTTGAGCTTCCGCCAGTAGCGAGAGGGCGTCCAGCGATACCTCCCCTCGGGCAGGAAGTCCTCATCACGCTTCAGGGAGTCGTGGTGGGTGTCGAAGAGATTCTCCACATTGAGTTCCACCACCGTCAGCCGTGCCCCTTGCGCCAAGGCCTGGACGGGGAGAACCGCCAGGAAGAGCAGGAACAAGCTACGCCAAAGGATCGCCATTGACGATTGCCAGTTGCTGACGAATACTCTCCTCATGGATCAACTCAAAAAAACGGGCCACCGCATCAGGACTCAGTCCGCAGCGTTTGGCCTCCTCCATGCGTTCCCGCAGCAGGCTCTTGTAGCGGTCGGCCTGGAGAACGGTGATTCCACGTTCCTTCTTATATCGTCCCATCTCTCGGCAGACACTCATCCGCTGACCAAGAAGGTCCACGAGCTGGCGGTCTATCTCGTCGATGTCGCCTCGAAGGTGCTGAAGCTGGTCGCCCTCCTGTCCCTTGGGATTGCGGACGACGAGGGAGGCAAGAACCTGATGTAGGCTATCGGGCGTGATCTGCTGACGCGCGTCGCTCCAAGCCTCATCGGGATGACAATGACACTCTACGACCAAACCGTCGAACCCCAAGTCCATCGCCTGCTGCGAGAGCGGGGCTATGAGGGCGCGGTTTCCCCCAATATGGCTGGGATCACAGAGGATTGGCATAGAGGGACAACGACGGCGCAGTTCAATGGGAATGGGCCACATCGGCGTGTTGCGGTAGAGTTTCTCCCCATAACTGCAAAAGCCGCGGTGGATGGCTCCCAGCCTGCGCACACCTGCCTGGTCCAGTCGCTCCAGCGCACCCATCCACAGTTCGATGTCGGGATTAACTGGATTCTTCACCAGTACGGGAATGTCCGTACCACGCAGGGCATCTGCCAACGCCTGCATGGCAAAGGGATTGGCCGAGGTACGCGCACCGACCCACAACAGGTCTATGCCGTGACGAAGACATTGCTCCACATGCTCTGGGGTGGCAACCTCGGTGGCGAGGAGCATTCCCGTCTCCTCCTTTACCCGTTGCAGCCAGGGCAACGCGATTGTACCCTTGCCCTCGAAGGTGCCTGGCTTGGTGCGCGGTTTCCACACGCCAGCACGAAAAATCCGGCAACCGTCGGCGGCCAAAGCTCGGGCCACGTCCATCACTTGTTCCTCCGTCTCGGCGGCACAAGGGCCTGCTATAACCAGATGGGGGCGCAACGCACTCTGTGGAAGCTGCAAGGGCAATAGCGACAACGTCATCTTGGACTTAGAGGCCAAAGGGGTTCAACGTATTCTTGTAGGCCTCCTTGGTCTTCTGCTCGATACCTTCCGCCGACTGTCCGTCGCTAATGTCGGCCATCTCCTTCGGCTCCAGTTCGGCAGCAGTGGCAGCATCGGCCTCGGAGAGCTGCGTCTCGCCCATCTCGCGATAGACTTCCGCACGCTCACGGAAAGCAGCCAGACAGAAAGGGTTGGTGTCGATGACGCGACCATACCACTCGACGGCCTTCTGCAGGTCGCCACCCCGATGGGCTATGCGAGCCTTGAGTAGTACGATATCCTCCTCAAGATCGGCGTGTTCAAGCAGGTAGTCGGCGTCGGTCTCTGCCTCCTCAAGACGGTCCATCTCCATGAGGATCTGGCCACGGAGCAAGTAGGCGGCTCCGTGGTGCTCGTCTCGCGCAATGGCCTCGCCCAAGAGCGCCACAGCAGCCTCTTTGTCGCCCTGTCCCTGGCGGGCCTCAGCATAGAGATAGCTCACCTCGGCACTCCCTGCCCCGACCGCCTCAGCACGCTCACAAGCCTCCGCCATCTGGTCGTAGTCCTCCATCATATAGCAGACACGCGCCATCCGCACCCAGACAGCCTGATTGTCGGGCTGGGCGTCAGCCAGCAGGCGCAGTTCGTTGACAGCGTTCGCCATCTGGTTCTGATGAATGTAAGCCACGGAGAGATGGTCGTGTATCTCCAGGTCGTCCCGCAGCTGCAGGGCGTGGGAAAAGCAGGTGACGGCGTAGTCAACCTGTCCTATCTTCAGGGCAGCTATACCGTCATACTTCAAGGCGTCAAACTGGCGCGCCTCGGTCTCCTTCTTCTTCTCTTCGGGACTTTCCTCTGCCGACCCGAATATGCGTTGTAAAAAATTCATAGTTCTAATTCATTATTAGGTAGCCCATCTCCCATGGTTTTCCTCACGGGAAGCACATCGACTCCATGACTTGATCCAAAGACTATCGACACTATTTCATGACTCCCAGGGAAGAGATGGGGCGACGTGGGTGCAAAGATAGCAAAAGCGGTTGAAATGTGGCTTGCAAAAAATGATAAAGTTGCTTAAATTCCTTGGCCGTTCAGTCATAAACACCTAAATTTGCATCATAAGAAACTCAGAAGGTATGAAGATTCAAAATGCGATAATCCTCTATTCCCTCCTCCTCGGCCTGCCTGTCGGGGGCTGGGCGCAGACTGAGACCGACTCCACGGCCTTGGAGCGTCGCGTGCGGCCCATCGAATCGCCACGGCTCCAAGGGACGCGTGAGCCCTCGGAGGAGGAGAAGGCCTACGCCCGCCTGCTGGCGGAAGAACGCGAGGAGCAGGCGCAGATCGACTACACGCTGCCCCTTATCGACGAGAATGGTCAGGTGCAGAGTCCTGCCGACTATTATGACCCGTATCTCTATGATCCGTGGTTTTACGGCTACGGTGGCGGATATGGCGCATGGCGGCTCCACAAGGGACTGAACGTCAATATCGGTGCTTCGGTGTTTGCCAACTTCGGCAAGGGCCTTGGCGGCAATGGGGCGGGATTCTCGCAAGACGTGACGCTCATGTATGTCACCAACCTTTCCAAGAAGGCGACCCTGGCCATAGGCGGCTATATCAACAACTGCACCTATGGCGGAACCAACTATACCACGGGAGGAATCAACGCCGTCTTCGGCTATCGGTGGAACGAGCATTGGAGCGCCTACGCCTATGTGCAGAAAGCCATCAACAACAACCACATACTGCCCTATCGCGGCTATGGCAACACCGCCTTCGGCTACCCCTACTGGGGCGGCTTCGGATGGAGGGGCTATGGCTACCGCCCGTTTGGCTACCTGCCCGCCACTGCCTACAATCGCGCCATGGACCGCATCGGTGGCGGTGTGACCTACCAATGGGGAGAAAACAACCAGAATAGCATCACGGTCAACGTGGAGATGCTCCACCAGCCGTAGTACAATCACCCAACTCACTGTAGAGGAAGTGAGGGAGGCATAAGGAGGATTGTTCTCCGAGGATCCTTCAGAAAACAACCAAAAGACACAAGGCTGGTCTCCATCCGATAAGGACTTGGAAGCCAGCCTTGCGTGTGTTATACAAGGAATCTTATTTCACCAGTTCCTTGCGCGTAGTACCGTCGCTCATACGGACGATATTGATGCCTGGCTGCGGTGTGCTGATACGCGCTCCGTTGAGCAGATAGCGAGCCACCTCATGAGCCTCCATAGGCCGTCTCACATCCTCCACTCCTGCTGCGGCAGCCTTGGCGTCGTTGAAATTGTCCATGCAGAAGTAGGTCGGCGTCGTCGTTCCCCACTCATTGCTGCGCGAAGCCGTCACCTCGAAGTTGAGTTGATCGACCGTGCCAAGCGTTGAGAGGTTCACCCACGTCCAGTCCTTAACGTAGTAATGGTCGGCCTCGTTGTCCGAGCGATAATCGGCAAGATAGAAATCGACGTGGCCCGTCACCTCGTTGCCCTTCACGCCATAGACCGTCAGCTTACACCAGTCGCCCTTCGTGAAGGCTCCGTCCGTCATACCGTCGCCGACGGTATAGGCCGTCACGTTCCAAGCCGAGTTGGCAACATAGAAGCCCAGCGCGTCGAAGGCGTTGCCGTTCTTCTCCTTGACAGCCTCGCCATCAGTGACGGAGGCGCGACCAAAACTACTGTAATAATAGACAGCATACTGCGAGGAGTTGTCCACACCATGACCTACGCTACTATTGTACTGGCTCGTCATGTAATCGACGAAATCGGTCTCCTTCTTATTGGAGATGGCAAAACCCGTCCACGATCCATACTCGGCAGTATAGGTATTGCCAAAAATGTAGTTGCCGTCCGTGAAAGCTCCCTTGCCATCAGATCCATTGGCGTAGCCTTCCGAGCCAAGGTCGATAGACTCGAATGTTGCCACCGCGTCGTCGGCCGCGTGGAAACGGGCGTTCTGCTGCGCCATAGCTGGTGCGAAAGGACATGATGCCGCCAAAAGCAGCAAGGCGTAAATTTGTTTTTCCATACTTTTTATTTTTGTTTTTGATAAATAATAGTCTGTGTTGCTACGGGTGCAGATCCTTGGCGCCCCGTATCTCCGTGGAAGTCTCACCAAGCCACCCACATTGCTGGTTTTCAGCGGAATATACCCTCACAAAGTCGATATGGTCGAGACGGACTGGCCTACGCTGATCATCTACCGCCCAATCGAGGTCGAAGGAGCAGCCTGCGTCGTCCGCACTATTGTCCACATAGCCGTATCTGAAACTCTCCAGCAGCCAGTTTTGCGCCCCGTCCTTGCCCCGGTTGTGGGCGTTGGGAGGCAAGAGCGTTCCGCGAAACGTCAGTGGCGTGTGAATCCAGAGAGGATAATACTCCTGCGTATGATACTTGTTGCGCGCCACGACGCCTCGCTTCCCCTGGTTGTCCGTCCACGGGATGTTGCTCATCGGTGCGGGATGGTAGGTGATCTCATAGCCATAGACCACCTTGCCGACGCTATCTGTATCGGCACTCCCGCTGAGTTCGTACCACGGGTCGTCGGGCAGTCCATTGCCATTGAGATCCTGCGAAACCATGACGATCCCAGGCTCGGACGCACCCGCCACGTAGTTGCCACGAATAAGCAGGTCGTACTGGCCATGGACATTGCGCACGGGATGATCAAAATGGAAGGTGATGTAGCCGCCGTACCCACCCAGGGTCACCAGTCCGTTGAATCCGCCACGCAAGGCGGCAGTACATTTGTCACGGATGGAAGCAGCATCATCTCCTGCTTCGACCTTGGGCAAGATGTTGACAAACTGCCCAGGAGCGGGGACATACTCGTCAACGGCCAGAATGTAAGGCGACCGATCGCCCTCCGATGGGTTGTCTTCTGTCGCCACGGGGCCCGCCTGGACCAAGCAGGCATGGGCGGGTATGTCGCCTGTGAGACGTGTCCAAAGCCAGTTGCCCTGAGCATCGAAGCAGAAGAGTTTGCCCGAGGAGACATAGTTGGTGGCATCCATCACATAGATGCGGCCATCGCTATCGTCGACGAGCAATCCATAGGGAGTCTCTATCCGCTGACTGGCTGGCAGGCGGAGCATCTGCTGGCTCACGAGGCGACGGTGGCGCAGGTCGTAGAGGCCACAGCCGCCAGCATGGAGGAAGAGCAAGGAGTCGCCACGGAAGGCCATGTCGGTGGCTGGCACATCCAAGGAGTCGGCCACGCTGCCACCATACAACTCATAGATGCGAGCTGGTATGGCGTCATAATCGCCACGCGAAGCCACCCAGAGGCTGCCGTAGCGATCACGTCGAAGACGGAAGAGGTTGGGTGCCACGTCGATGGTACGCTCCACAGAGAAGGTCTGCAGATCGACGACACTCACCCGCCGGTCGTAGCCGCCTCCCTGCATCGCACTATAGCCTCCACTGTTGGCCACATAGAGGCGTCCATCCACGACCGCCATCTCTTCGGGCTGGAAGCCCACCGTGCAACGTGCATCGACACGAAGCGTCAGGGTATCAACACGATAGACCTCTCCCAGCACGCTTGGCCCGTTCACAGGTCCTACATAGGAGGAGACATAGGCGTATTTCCCATCAAAGGCGAGGAAACGCGCGTTGGGAATATCGACACTACCAAGGCTCACCGCCGAGGCAGCCGAGGCCACCTCCACGCGGTTGCTCTGGTTGATGACCATCCAAAGGCGTGATCCATAGACCTTGATATCGTTGCCCACATCGCCCAGTTCCATCACCTTGCCCGGATTGCGCGAAGGATAGATATTGCGCGAGTAGCGGCCCGTCGTCATATCGAGGTAGTCGAGTGTGGCCTTGTTGGACCCCATGTTTCCCTCGCAGAGCACATACAGTCCACGATAGGACGAAGTATTGGTGTAGCCGTCGGGGGTGGGCGTTTCGTCGGGATAGAGCACCACGTCGTCGTTGCGGCATGCGGCGAGCCCCACAAGGATGGCGAGGACAATAATCCAAAATGATAAATTCCTTCTCATATATCCATTACCATGTCATCTCCCAGCCCAGGCGCACGTTGGTGCCAGGCATGGGATAGTTTTGTATCACTTCATACTGCTGGTTGAGCAGGTTGTTGACCTCCAGACTGACGCGACAGGCATATCTTCCCAAGAGACTGAAGGCGTAGCGCAGGGCCACGTCGTGGGTGTACCAAGGTTGCATCTCGTTGCGAGGCGTGTTCTCCTGCGCGTTCCAGCGCTTGCCAGCATAGATAAAACTGTAGTCCATCCCCCACCCTCCATGCTGCACGGAGGCCACGAACGATCCGCTATGGCACGGGACGTAGGCTATCTGATGGCGATAATAGGTCCTAGAGGGAGAGGTCACGTCGCGCGCCTGTTGCCAAGTGTACTGCGCACGGAGGGTCGCCGACCAAGCGGGCGCAGGCTGCAAGGTAGTCGAAAGAAGCACGTCGGCTCCCCAGATGTGGACCCGCCCGAGGTTGAGCATCGTCCAGCGAAACTGCTGCCCCTTCGGATAGGCTATGATCTTGTCGGCCACCGTATTATAATAGGCGTCCATCCGCAAGCCGTAGGCACGCAGCCATCCTCTGCCGTCTGGGGTGTCTTCCAAATTGATGCCGACGTCATACTGGTTGGTGCTTTCGGGACGGAGACGCGCATTGCCCATCTCCGCATAGTAGAGATCGTTGAAGGTGGGCATACGAAAACTCCGCTTCGCAAAGGCGTGGACCGAGAAGGCACGCGTGGCGAAGGGATAATAGTTGAGAAAGAAGGCGGGCATGAACTCGTGGAGGTGGGCCGACGTGCCACGACGCACACGGTCGGAGACGAACATAGCCGCCAGACTCCCCTGCAAGCGTAGCGGTCCGAGGTCCAAGGCCGTAGCCACGGCAGCACTATGGGTCAGCCGCGTGGGGAAGGCAAAGCGGTAGGTATCGGCATTGAGCTTGTTCCAGCGCAGGTCATAGCTCATACTGACTCCCCAGGCGGGCAAGAGCTGATAGCTATTGCTCGTGGAGAGATAGAACTCCTGCTGCCAATAGCGGTTGTCCACGGGCAAGTGGGTGGTGTCGCGGTCGAGATAATGTGTGCGGTAATAGGCATACTTGGCCAACACCTGAGTGGAGAAGCGGTCGCCAAAGTCTTTCTGCAGTCGGTGCTGGAGGAAGACGTTGGTGTCGTACTGTCGCTCGCCACGCCGCCACACATTGTTCACGATCGCCCCAGGGATGCCGCGTCCTGAGTCGTAGCAGTAGGCCTTCGTGGTCCAAAAGCCTTGGCGGAGCAACCCGTGGAGGGTCAGTTCTACTCGCTCCGCGCGCACATCGCCATTCTGCCGTGTGGCCGTCGTGTCATAGGCCACACTCCCGTCAGGAGTCAGCCGGCGATAGCGGAAGCGGTACTTGCCGCTGGCAGACAGCCATCCTGCCGATAAAGAGAGACCGAGACGGTCGGAAAGCCGCTGCTCCCATAGCGTCGAGAGACTCAGCAGGCCCGAAGCGCCCGCCTGCACCTTCGCCTTGAGATGGGTCGCACGGCCAGGAGAGAAGTGGGGCTGACGCGTGCGGATATAGACAGTGCCCCCATGGGCGAAGTCGGAAGCCGGCTGGAGAAGCGTGCTGCGCTGACCATTATAGACAGCTATCTCCTGGATGTTGTCAAGGCTCAACTGGCCAAGGTCTATCTGTCCGTTCTGGGCGTTGCCCAGTTCCACGCCGTCATAGTAGATGCCGACATGCTGCGACCCCATGGATCGGATATTGATGGTCTTGATGCCTCCCACGCCGCCATAGTCCTTGAGCTGGACGCCCGCAAAATAGCGCAGCGCATCGGCCACCGAACCGCCATCGAGCCGCCTCAGGGCCTCGCCATCAAGCCGCTGGCCGCCTATCACCATGCGTTGGGCTATTCGCACACCGACCACATCCACATCCTGCAGGGTATGGACACTATCGCCCACGACGGCACGGGCCATTGCGGCAACGGGGACGAGCAGGCCAAGCAGCCAAGAAAACATCCTTTTCTTGTACAAACTCACTTCCTCTTACTCTGTCTAAAGACTGGCTCCACGATTTCTTTCATGATAGAGCCAACCAGAAATGTATCTTCCTGCATCGACCTTTCCTCGAAGGCGGCAGGCGCAAGCGCAATGGCAGGTCTTCTGACTCGTTGCCTATAATGGCCAAACGCCTTCCCCATCGTCCTCGATAGCTCCTCCACAAGAAGGGCGGAGCGGGACGACCAGTGGCTTTGACCTCCTCGTCTTGCAACATACAGCTGCGGGACAGTAGCGGATTCTCACCGCTTTCCCATTTTAATCGCGTCTTTCAGCGAACCGATTGCGGGTGCAAAAGTACAAAAAATAATAGAAATAACACGTTTTGAAAGCAGAATTCCCATCGAGAAGAAGCCAAGAAGGCAGCGGCCTTCAGCAACCGACACTATCGCTGAAAGCCACTGAGCCAAAGAGAGGGCAAGGAATGGCAGCCTACCCGAAGTAGGCCATGATCTCGTCCATGAAGGGTGTGAGCTGGCGCGGATGGACGACGCCGTGGCGGTCGGTCGTGTTCATGCTGTAGGCCACGAAGAGCCGACGGCGGGCCCGCGAAAGGGCTACATAAAACTTGCGAGCATCCTCCAGATCCTGCTTCTTGTCGCGGTTGTAGGCATTGGGATAACGCCCATCGACGGCATCGAAGATGATGACGTTGTCGTACTCCAGTCCCTTGGCCTTGTGGACAGTCGTCACATAAATCCGCTCGCGGATGCTCCGGCTATTGCAGAAATCACTTTCCTTCAGCGTGCTGAGATCGACGATATAGCGTTGGAGCTGAGCGTCGAGACTATTGACCACTTCCTGACGGGGCAGCAGGTCCATCATAATGTAGCGACAGATATCGTCCAGTTGCGGTATCTCGTCCACCTTGTGCTCCTCGACAAAATAGGCATAAGCTCGCCGCAGTTCCTTCACGAGGGCCGGCTGGTCGGCGTCGGCCTCCAGATCATAGCATCGTGCCATGGCATCCAAATACAAGTCGCCATAGTAGGCGCGGAGTTTGCTGGCAAAGGGGCGCACGCGCGGATGGGCCAGGAAGTCGGTTTGGGCCTTGACCCTGCTCCGCCCACTCGTCGCACAGTAGTTGACGAGGCTCACGGTGGCCCCCACATCGTCGATGGCCTGATGGGTGTTGGCCCCCTGCAGGCCCAGTTGGTCGATGAGCGACTCGAGCTTGTAGGACCGAAGATTTCTGTCGAGCAGGCGCATCAGCTTCAATGTGTCGAAGACACGGCCCATCGGAATGGGAAGCCTTAGGCCGCCGTGGCGCAGGAGGTTGTACCTGAGGATCTGATAGTCGAAACGCACGTTGTGTCCCACCACAGGACTGTCGCCGACAAAAGCCAGAAACCGTACCAACGCCTCTTCCGCCTGGAGCAGTTCGCCAGCCGCCATCTTCTGATGATAGAGCGCGTACATCGGGTTTTCTTTCTCGCCGAGCAGGGTCGGGATGGGGCGGTCGGTCTCAATATAGAGGTCGAGTGGCTCGCCCACTACCCTGCCCTGGCAGACCCGCATGGCAGAGACCTCGATGATATCGTCATGATAGACGTCCGTGCCCGTGGTCTCGGTGTCGAAAACCACGATTTCGCCTCCATCGTATGCCTTGAGAAACTCCTGGAGGTAGGTGGTGGTTCCGTCGTAGCGCAGGAGGTCGTCGGGCGTAAGGGCAAGCTGGAAAAGTTTTCGAGAGAAACGCCGCGCAAGGGAGTGGGTGTCGAAAACGCCGACACCGCGCAGGATACGCGCCCAGGGGATGAAGTTGTGCTCGTTGGAGAGTACGGATAGGTGGGCAAAGAGCAGGCGCACGTCAGGTGTGTCGAAGAGGTCGCGCCCCGACACCTTGAAGTGGGTGAGGCCTTGGTCGATGAGCGACTGCGAGACACGGTTGGCATCGGCATTGGAACTGACGACAACGGCGGTCGTCCCCTGTGCCTGGAGCTCCCGCACCTTCTCACAGATCAGCCGTATCTCGTCCTCCATCGTGGCGCCATAGATGATTTGGAGGTCGCCAGGCTGCGCTTGCTCGTCGTTGCCAGCCAAAGGCAGGAGCTCGGGGTCGATGCCCAACTGTGCCTCTGCGTAGCGGTTGAGAACGCCGAGCAGATAGCTGGGCGCACGATGGTTCTGACGCAGATGGTGGATGTGGCCTTTGCAGCGCAACTTGATCTCGTTGAGTCGCTCCACCTTCGCCCCCATAAAGGAGAAGATGGCTTGCTGCTCGTCGCCGAGAAAGAGCACCGTGGCGCGTTCTTTCGCCGTCAGCAGGTCGATGATGGCGAGCTGCATGGCGTTGAGGTCCTGCACCTCATCGACCTGTATCCAGCGATAGCGTCGCAGTCGGCCCTCGGTGTCTTCCCGGTAAGCGTCGTAGGTCTTCAGCAGCAGGTCCTCGAAGTCGAGGATGTGGTTGTCGGCCTTGTATTCGGCATAGCGACGGGCATAGTACATTTTCTTCAACAAAGTCCGCACCTTGCCTGCCACCTCGCGAGGAGCAGCATCGGCATCGTCGAAGTAGTTTTCCGCACAGGGATAGATCTCGATGAGAGCCTCGACGGCGAAAGGCTTCTTCTGGCGATTGCAGAGATAGCGGAGCGCTTCGCGGTCGCCCTCGGTCAGCGCCTCGGGATGCAGATACAGACTCCACGGATGGCCATGGCGCATCTGATCCATGAGGTGGGAGAAGAAGAGTATCTGCTGGTAGTTGCGGCTGGACTGGTAGTCGCGGATCACGCGCTCCTCGTCGTCGTGGGTGTAGTCGGCCAGGATGCTGATGGTCTCCTCGTCGCTGACGATGGACGAGTCGGCGGGCACTACCTGCTGCTCGAAGAGGAACCGCGAACAGTAGTGGTGGACGTTGCCGACGTGGAGGGGGGCCAAGTCCTCGCCCGCCATCACCTCGCCGATGCGGTTGATCATCCCGCGGGCGGCACGGTTGGTGAACGTTAGGCAGAGCATGTCCTCGAAGCCCACCCCGTGGCTGTGGGCCCAGCGGACGCGAGAGGCCAGGATGTGGGTCTTGCCGCAACCCGGAGGGGCCAGCACGAGGTGGTGGCCGTCCTGGGCCAAGACGACGGTACGCTGGCTTTCGTCCAGCGTACTGAGTATTTCGGTTTCTTGGTCGGTCATGATTTGATGGTAATTGTTTCGCAAAGGTAAACTTTTTCCTCGATTCTTGCAAAAATTCAATTCCTTTTTCGTAACTTCGCAGAATCAAATAAAAACCGAATCATGATACAGATTGAAAATGCGAGAAAGGAGGATGCGCCGATCATCGCTCCTATGATCATGGAGGCTATGAACCTGGAGTGCTGCCAGTGGTTTGCAGGCCCCAACCACACGCTGGAGGAGTTTGAACAATTGATGACGCGCCTCGTCGCCATGGAGGAGAGCCAATACTCCTACCGCAACACGCTCGTGGCGATAGACCACGGGGCGGAGGCTGGTCGGACCGTGGCGGGCGTCTGCGTCAGCTACGACGGCGCCCTGCTGCGCCCGCTGCGGCGCGCCTTTATCCAGGAGGCCCTGGAGACGTTTGGCATCGACTATAGCGACATGGGCGACGAGACGGCTGCTGGAGAACTCTATATCGACACGGTCTGCGTGCGCGCCGACTACCGCGGCCATGGCATTGCCGGCCAACTGCTGATGGCCACGGTGGAGAAAGGCCGGGGGATGGGACTGCCCACCGGACTGCTCGTGGACGACGGCAACCCCAAGGCCGAAAGGCTCTATCGGCGCCTCGGCTTCGAGGTGGTGGGCGACGACTGCTGGGGCGGCCACAAGATGCACAGGATGCGCAGGCAGTAAAACCGAACTGAAGAAAAGCCGCAACCTCCACGATGGAAGATTGCGGCTTACTTGTTGGCGTATGTAAGGCTAAACCTTATTTCACTCTATCGACGATGGCCTTGAAAGCCTCGGGGTTGTTGACAGCGAGGTCAGCGAGCACCTTGCGGTTGATCTCGATACCATTCTTGTGGAGCGCACCCATGAGCTGGCTGTAGCTCATATCGTAGAGGCGAGCGGCAGCGTTGATACGCTGAATCCACAGAGCGCGGAAGTTGCGCTTCTTGTTACGACGGTCGCGGTAAGCATAAGTGAGACCCTTCTCATAGGCGTTCTTGGCTACCGTCCAGACGTTCTTGCGGGCACCAAAGTAACCTTTGGTTTGCTTCAGAATCTTGGTTCTCTTGGCCTTAGAGGCAACATGATTTACTGATCTTGGCATAGTTTTCTTTTCCTTTTAATGTTGAACGACTAAGTGATAGAATTAACGCAGATTGAGAAGATCCTTTACCTGCTTGAGGTTGGTGCGGTCAACGAGGGTTGAACCGACCAGGTTGCGCTTCTGCTTCTTGGTCTTCTTAGTCAGAATGTGACTGTGGTAAGCGTGACGTCTTTTGATCTTACCAGTTCCGGTGAACGAGAAACGCTTCTTGGCACCGGAGTTTGTCTTCAACTTTGGCATTTTTTTAAATCCTTTTATTTATGATACTTTAATTTAGGTGGCAACGTATATACCAGGACGTTACGCACTCTTTTCTTGATCTCTTGTGGGCTTATTCCCCCTTGGCCAGCTTCTTCAGGGCCTCAGCGCCGTTCTTGGCGTTGGCGAAGAGCCCGCTGTTCTCGGCCACGTCCTTTTCGTGCTGCTCCTGCTCGATCTCGGCAGCCACCTTGGCCTGGGCCTCGGCATTCTCGCGGTCGCGCTTCTGCTGGCTCTTCTTCTGTACGCTCACCTTCTTGGGTGCAAGATAGAGGAACATACGCTTTCCTTCGAGCTTCGGAAGCTGCTCTACCTTGGCATACTCCTCCAAATCGTTGGCAAAGCGGAGCAAAAGCACCTCACCCTGCTCCTTGAAGAGGATACTGCGGCCACGGAAGAAAACGTAGGCGCGCACCTTGTTGCCCTCGTTGAGGAACTCGATGGCGTGCTTGAGCTTGAACTGGTAGTCGTGCTCGTCGGTCTGGGGTCCGAAACGTATCTCCTTCACCTCCTGACGCACCTGTTTCTGCTTCAATTCCTTCTGGCGACGCTTCTGCTGATAGAGGAACTTGGAATAGTCGATGAGACGACAAACAGGCGGCTGGGCATTCGGAGAGATCTCGACCAGATCGACACCTTGCTGCCGAGCGAGGTCCAAGGCTTTCCGCGTAGGCATCACTTCGGAGCCTTCGTCAGACACAACACGCACTTCCCGAACGTGAATTTTCTCATTCACGCGGTACTGTAATTTCATTTTGTCATTCTTCATTCAACTGTTTTTGTTCAAAATCGGGCGCAAAGGTACTGCTTTTCCGTGAATTAGCCAAATATTTTTGCAAGAAAATCCCACTTCATGGGTCTCGCAGAGATTCTTCTCTCAAAAAATTACTAAAGTCCTGTCAATACATTTATTGGTTCATCGGGGTAACGAAATCCCACGCTCCAAGATCGGCGTACTGTGGCGTGGCAAAGAAGTGGAGAACTACGCTCCCGACGAGTGCCGCATCCTTGGAAGCGGGCTGGCTGCCCTCGGCCTTAGCCTGGCTGATACGGACCTTTGCTTTGGTTGATCTCGAAGAGATTGGGGTTGACGGCTCGTGCCGTGATGCTATAGCTGATCATAGTGTTGAGGTTTTAAAGGTGTTGAAAAGCTGGGGTTTATCTCTCTCAGAAATGGGAACCTTGCCGATGATAGCTTAAGACTGGCGCCACTAATTGCTTATCCCTCGCCCCCGTCGTAAGGAACGCCCGTCGCGGGCCCTCAACGGAATTGTTCCGCAAGCCTCAATTTCCGGGCACAAAGTTACGAAGAACATTTCACGCCACCAAATAAAATAACAAATATTTTTCAACTTTTTTCATCGCAGCAAAAAAGGCACATAGCTAAGCTATGTGATACTCCTACTTGCACACGGAACATTCTTTACAGTTATATTCTTTGCAGAGTGAGCAAGCGTGAGAAGTGGGAAATCCTTAACGTAACATGTAACAATGTAACAATGTAACAATGCGAATCTACTCGTACCCCCTGTGGCGCCCTGGAAAGCAGAATGGGTTTGCACTATAAATCCGAGGTGGCACGAATGAGGCTTGCCCCTCCTTCCCAAAAAACAGTTTTCATGAAGAGGCATTGTTGCCTGCTTCGTTGAAGAGCCAATGCCACCAATGTTACAATGTTACATGTTACATGTTACATTAAGGAAAATCCAACTTGGGCATTCCCGGACTCAAAGAATAGTATATATAAATAATATATTATTTATATATACTATTCTTTGACATGTTTTTTCACCCCTTTTTCTAGAATAGCAAAACCCTTAACGTAACATGTAACATGTAACATGTAACAATGTTCAAAACGCCATCAATATCTATTAACAATTCCACACAGTCATGCAAAGCACTACTACTCAACATGTTGCAATCAAAAAGCCGCCTACCGCAAGCCTTGCATCGCCCCCAGATCGCTCATGCACTTCACTTTCGTTAACATTGCAAATTATCCTTCCCTACTCTCCCCTGCTCAAAAAAAGCGGATGGAACAATACCCGAAGGTCGTTCCATCCGCCATTTTTTACCTTAACGCAACCCCATGAGCGCGGTCATCATGACGGCCTTCAAGGGGGCTATTGGTGCTTACCAGAGCTCCAGACGCTCGTTCTTGGGCAAGTACATCTTGTCGCCGGGCTTCACGCCAAAGGCGTCGTACCACATGTCGATATGCGGGAGCGCGCCGTTGACGCGCCACTCTCCGAGGGCATGGGGATCGCTCTTCGTGCGGCTGCGAATCTCCTTCTCGGTGATGTTGGCAGCCCAGACGCCAGAGTAGGCGATGAAGAAGCGCTGCTCCGGGGTGAATCCGAGGAGCTTCTTCTGCTTCTTGCCCTCGGTGGCGTGCTTGAGCGCGTAGAACGACACCTGGAGGCCACCGTGGTCGGCGAGGTTCTCGCCCAGCGTGAAGTGGCCGTTGGCGTTGAGGTCGGGCAGCACCTTGATGTTGCTGAAGAAGTCGGCATACTGCTCGGCGCGCTCGTTGAAGCTCTTCGTGTCAGACTCCGTCCACCAGTCGTGCATGTTGCCGTCCTGGTCGTAGTGGCGTCCCTGGTCGTCGAAGCCGTGGAGCATCTCGTGGCCAATGACCACGCCGATGGCGCCATAGTTGAAGGCGTCGTCGGCCTTCGGGTCGAAGAACGGATACTGGAGGATGCCGGCGGGGAAGCAGATCTCGTTGGTCGTCGGGTTGTAGTAGGCGTTGACCGTCTGCGGGGTCATGTGCCACTCGTCGCGATCCACGGGCTTTCCGGCCTTCTTCTCGATGGCCTCGTTGCTCCAGAAGGTGACGCAGGAGAGCATATTCTCATAGTATGACTTCTGCGGATCGATAGTGAGCGCGCTCAGGTCCTTCCACGTGTTGGGGTAGCCCACCTTGACATAGAAGGCGGCGAGCTTGTCGAGGGCGTTCTTCTTCGTGGGCTCGCTCATCCAGGTCTGGGCCTTGATACGCTCGGTGAGGGCCACCTGGAGATTGCCAATCAGCTCCTCCATGCGCTTCTTGCTCGACGCGGGGAAATACTTCTCGCAGTAGATGCGGCCAAGGGCCTCGCCCATCATGCCTTCCACCTGGGAGGTGGCACGCTTCCAGCGGGGCTGGTCCTCCTTGGCGCCGCGCATCGTCTGGGAGTAGAATCCGAAGCTGACCGCACGGACGTCGTCGCTGAGGTAGTTGGCGGCCTGGTTGATGACGTCCCACTCCATGTAGGCGCGCAGCTCGTCGGCCGTCTGCGTGGCGAGAAGCTTGTCGAGGCCAGCGAGGAAGGCCGGCTGGCCGACGATCATCTCCTGGATATACTGCGGCTGGATGCCCTGGGCGGCGCAGAGCTGCTGGAGATGGATGTTGGGATAATCGGTCTCAAACTGCTTGAGCGTGAACTTGTTGTAGTTGGCCTCCACGTCGCGGAGCTCCGTCTGGCTCTTGGAGATGAGAGCCAGGGCGGTCTCGAAGCGCATGATGAGGTCGCGCTTCTGCTGGGCCTGCTGCTCCGTGAATCCGAAGAGCTTGAACATATCGACGATAAACTGCTTGTAGGCGTTGCGGATGTCGGCCGTGGTCTGGTCGTTGTCGAGGTAGTACTCGCGCTGGCCGAGCGTCAGTCCGCCCTGGTAGATGTTGAAGATGTTCATCTTCGCGTTCTTCTCGTCGGCACCAAAGCCCATACCCATGGGCACGCCGTAGCCGAAGACGCCATACTTGCCCTGCACTTTCTGCAGGTCGGCGACGGTGCGGGCCGCCTCCATCTGGTCGAGGATGGGCTTCACGGGAGCCACGCCCTCGCGGTTGCGGCGCACGGAGTCCATGGCGAGCTTGTAGAAGTCGCTGAGTTTCTGCTCCACCGTGCCCTTGGAGTAGTTCTTCTTGAGCAACTCGGAGAGGATGCCGTTGATGCGCTTGTTGTTGTTCTCCTGCAGCTGGTCGAAGCTGCCGAAGCGCGAATAGGCTGCGGGCAGGGGGTTGGCCTTCTGCCATCCACCCGTCGCAAACTGGTAGAAATCCTCGGCGGGATTGGCGCTCCGGTCGAGGTTCGACTCGATGATGCCTGCCTTGCCCTGGGCCATGCCGGCCAAAGGAGCTGACGCGATCATCATCATGGGAATCATTCGTTTGAAGTTCATGTAATTGATCAGTTACTTTGTATTTAAATATTATTCGTATTTTATGTACTAACGTCCGAAGCTACTTTTTATTATATAAATAGGAGGAAAGTTTTCTCCCGGGTTTCTCCCCCGGGGGATCATCCGTCCGCCTCAGAGCCGCTGGCGGCAGAAAGCGTCGCCCAGCCGGTAGCCCTCCTCGTAGAGCGCCTCCAGCTTGACCACGTCGCGCTCCATGCGGCCCACGACCACGGGCTGCTCGGGGCGTATCACGACGATCCGTCCCTCGGCCTCCATCCGATCGACCATGTCGAGCTGGTCGTTGTAGGCCGCTATGCGATGGCTCAGCGCCACGCGCAAGCGCGGATAGTTGCGATAGACGAAGGCCGGGAGCTTGCGGTCGCGCCCCGTGTTGCGCCAGCCCTTTTCACGCGTGCAGACGACGACGTTGAAGGCGTGGCCCGAAGCGATGGATCGCTCCACGGGGATGCTGTCGATGATGCCTCCGTCGAGCATGGGCGTGCCGTCGATATAGGTGATGGGGGCCACGAAGGGGAGGCTGGCCGAGGCCAGGGCGAGACGGTTGAGGCGGGCTGGGTCGCCCGAGGTCTCGGTGAGGTAGTCGGCGCGGCCCGTGAGGCAGTTGGTCGTGACCATCTCGAAGGTGAAGCCCCGCCGCGCATAGCGGTAGTAGGCGTCGTAGTCGTAGGGGATCAGCTCGTAGGGGAAGCGCTCGTAGAGCAGGTGGGGGTCGAAGATGCAGCCCTGGGTGAACAGATGGCGCAGGCCGATGTAGTCGTACTTCGTCAGCAGGTCGATGTTGCAGACGTGCGCACGGCGCGGCTGGCGCGACATATAGGAGAGCCCGTTGCCTGCTCCGGCCGACACGGCGACGACGTGGCGGAAGTAGATCTCGTGCTTCATAAAAGCGTCGAGAACGCCCGCCGTGAAGACGCCGCGCATGCCTCCACCCTCCAAAACCAGCCCTGTATGGTTGTCTATTTGCATAAAACTCGTTAAATCCGCCACAAAAGTATGAAATTTCAGAGAATTATCAGTAACTTTGCCCTCAATAAAACTTAAAAACCAATTGCTATATGTTCAGCAAAGCTACGTACACCGCCCGTCGTGAAGAACTTAAGAAGCTCGTCAAAGACGGCATCATTTTGTTATTCGGCAACAACGACAGCCCCTTCAATGGCCCGCACAACGGCTATTCGCCTTTCCGACAGGATTCTTCTTTCCTGTACTATTTCGGACAGAAGCGCGACGGACTGGTCGGTGTGATCGATATCGACAACAATAAGGAGACCCTTATCGGCGACGACATCGACATCGAGGACATCGTATGGTTTGGATCCGTCAACACCGTGGCCGACATGGCCTCGGAGGTAGGCGTGGCCCACTCGGCTCCGATGAAGGCCCTGCGCACCATCGTGGCCGACGCCCTGCGCCAGCATCGCCGCATCCACTTCCTGCCGCCCTACCGCTACGACATCAAGATCCAGATCATGGACCTGCTGGGAATCCATCCCAACCAGCAGAAGGAGGCAGCCAGCCTCGACCTCATCCACGCCGTGGTGAAGATGCGTTCCACCAAGACGCAGGAGGAGATAGAGGAGCTGGAGCGCGCAGCGGTCATCGGATACAAGATGCACACCACGGCCATGGCCATCACGCGCCCCGGACTGACGGAGAAGTTTGTCGGCGGCCAGATCGACGGCACGGCCAACTCCTACGGCGCCACGACCTCCTTTGCCACCATCTACTCGCAGCACGGCGAGATCATGCACGGCAACCCCTCGATGGCCGAGCTGCAGGACGGCAGACTGGTGCTCTGCGACTGCGGAGGCGAGACGCTGGAGCACTACTGCTCTGACAACACGCGCACCTTCCCCATCAACGGCAAGTTTACCCAGCGCCAGCTGGAGATCTACTCGGTCGTCGAGAAGGCCCACGACTACGCGCTGGAGCTGGCCAAGCCCGGCGTGAAATACATGGACGTCCACTTCGGCGTCTGCAAGATCATCTTCGACGGCATGAAGGAGCTCGGACTGGCCAAGGGCGACACCGAGGAGGCCGTGCGCCAGGGTGCCCACGCCATGTTCCTGCCCCACGGACTGGGCCACATGATGGGTATGGACGTCCACGACATGGAGGCCCTCGACCAGATCTATGTGGGATTTGACGAGGAGACACGACCCAACCTCGAGCAGTTTGGCACCAACTGCCTCCGCATGGGACGCCGCCTCCAGGAGGGCTTCGTCGTCACCGACGAGCCGGGTATCTACTTCATCCCCGACCTCATCGACGACTGGCGCGCCAGCGGCCACTGCAAGGACTTCCTCTGCTTCGACAAGCTCGACCAGTACAAGGACTTCGGCGGCATCCGACTGGAGGACGACATCCTCATCACGGCCGACGGCTGCCGATTCCTGGGCAAGGACACCATCCCCATCCGCCCGAAGGACGTCGAGGAGTTTATGGCCCAGGCCCGCGGATAAAACCATTCAGCCCCAAGGGGAGGCTGGCCAAAAGCGGCCTCCCAGGGCTTATATAATAAAATAAGGAATAGTATCATTATCATTTAACAATCAATAAACAACAACAAAGCAATGAAAAAAATCATCGCACTCGCTCTGCTCGCCGTTGTGGCTACTGGCGCCAACGCCAAGGGCAAGAAGCAGCCGAAGGTGGATCCCAACAAGCCGGTATTCACCATCGTCAAGGAGAACCCCATCACAAGCGTCAAGGACCAGAACCGTTCAGGTACCTGCTGGGCCTACTCTACCTTGAGCTACTTCGAGTCTGAGATCCTCAAGAACACGGGCAAGACCTACGACCTCTGCGAGAGCTTCGTGGCCAACAAGGACTACATGGACCGCGCCATACAGGTCGTCCGCTACCACGGCGACATGCAGTTCGCACAGGGTGGATCTGCCTACGACGTTTACTACGTGCTGAAGAACTATGGTATCTGCCCCGAGGACGCCATGCCGTTCCCTGGATCGCTCTATGGCGACTCGCTCAACAACTTCAACGAGTTCTTCTCTCTCCTGGAGCCGTACGTGGAGGGTATCGCCACGAACAAGGCTTCCAAGATCTCCGGCCAGTGGAAGGTGGGCTTCCAGGGCATCCTCGACGCCTACCTCGGCAAGTGCCCCGAGAACTTCACCTATGAGGGCAAGAACTACACGCCGAAGTCCTTTGCAAGCTCGCTCGGCCTCAACATGGACGACTACGTGACGATCACTTCCTACACGCACCATCCCTTCTACAGCCAGTTTGTGGTTGAGGTGCAGGACAACTGGCGCAACCCGGCCAGCTACAACCTGCCGATGGACGAGATGATGCAGATCATCGACAACGCCGTCATGAACGGTTACACCGTAGCATGGGGTGGCGACGTGAGCGAGCCGGGCTTCACCCGCGACGGTCTCGCCTACATGATCGACGCCAAGAAGATGCAGAGCCTCCAGGGCAGCGACATGGCTCGCTGGTTGGGTCTCTCTGCCGCCAAGAGAAGAAACCTCATCGACTCGCTCGGCTGCAACGTGCCCGAGGTGCAGCCCACTCAGGAGATGCGCCAGGAGCGCTTCGACAACTGGGAGCTCACCGACGACCACGGTATGCTGATCTACGGTATCGCCAAGGACCAGAACGGCAAGGAGTACTACATGGTGAAGAACTCTTGGGGTGAGGCTGGCAAGTACAAGGGCACTTGGTACATGACCAAGACCTTCATCGCTGCCAACACCATGGACTACATGGTCAACAAGAACGCCATCCCCGCCAACATCCGCAAGAAGATGGGTATCTAATAGATAAGTTTTTCATACATATCCCAACGTATCCCAGCCCGGAGCGTTTCCTCGCGAAATGCCTTCGGGCTTTTTCGTTTCCGGACGTTTGGGAGAGTCTTCGCAGGCAGCAAGGGCTTGCCTGGGCTTCGCCAAAAGTATTACCCTCCCACGAGCAACACGCTCCCACGAGCAAATACACTCCCGCGAGCAACACGCTCCCGTGAGCAACACGGTCCGAGAGTAAAAAGATGTTAAAACAAAAGAGACGGATGTCACAAAAGCCACACCATCGCATATTACCAATAGAAGCAAGAGAAAAAGCATGACCGCCGAGGAATATCAGACAGAGGCAGAACGGATCACCCCCCAGCTCAGGCAGACCGCCTTGCGCTACATGGGCGATGCCAGCTTGAGCGAAGACATCGCCCAAGACGTGCTGCTTCGGCTCTGGCAACTGCTCGACGAACTGCGCACCCCGATGGACGGACTGGCGCTCACGATGGTGCGCAACGAATGTCTGATGAGGCTCCGAAAACAGCCACGGACCGTAGGGATGGAGGGCCACGACATGGCGGAACAACCCTCGGTCAACCCCATGGCCGAACTGACGCTCTCCATGCTCGACAAGCTGCCGCCCCTGCAGCAGACCATTCTGCGACTGCGACACATCGACGGGATGGAAATCGGAGAAATCGCCACCTTGCTCCACAAGGAGGAGGCGGCCGTCAGACAAAACCTAAGCCGCGGGAGAAAGACGCTCCGGCTATGGATCATCAAAAGAATGAAGGAGGAAGAGATATGATGAAGGAGGAAGAAGAGATAAGAAGGAAGGAGGAAGAGAGATGATGAACGAAAAAGAACTCAACGCGCTCATAGCGCGGTATATGGAGGGCGAGACAACCTGCGAGGAGGAGCGCCGACTGGAGGCCTACTTCCAGGCTCACGCCGACGTGGACGAACCGCTGCGCCCCATCCGCCAACTGGTGCTCGGACTGGGAGCACTGGCCGAGCCCTTGGCGCAAACGGATTCCCCGGCAGCGAAACCCCAGCGCAGCCGACTGCACATCTACGTCCGACGGATAGCAGGCGTGGCGGCGAGCCTACTGCTCATAGCAGGACTGGCGCTGACGCTCTACAGAAGCCAAAACTACTGCGAGGCCATCGTCTATGGAGAGCCCGTCAACGACCGCGAGCTGATCATGCGCGAAGTGAGCGGCACGATGAGCCAAATCAACAAACAGAGCACCGTGGAGCACCAGCTACGCGACGTGCTGATGACTGCGGAATAACTGAGAAAAAACGACTGATTATGAAGAAGATAAAACACCTACTCGTCCTCGTGGCGGCACTCGCTCCCCTATCCCTCGCGGCACAGACGGGACTGGCGGTCAACCGCGTTTTTCAAGGCCTGGTCGTACCACAAAAACAAATGGTGGAGGTGAAGGTGAAGGGACGCGCACTGAGCGAATACCGGCTCAACTTCTATCACAGCGTCCGATTCACGGCCACGAAGCCACAGAAGGCCACCATCGACGCCCTCGTAGCCGCAGACCGGCGCAGCGCCAAGGGAACGGAGGAACGCAAGAAGGGACGCAACGCCTCCACGATCCTGACCTTGCCACAAAGGGGCAAGACCAACCGCTTCCTATGCTACCTCACCAAGCAAAAAGGAAGGGCCGTCGTGACCACCCTCGCCTACATGGAGGGGAGCGTGAGCAATATCGACGAGCTGCGCAGGCTCATCGAATGATCCTTCAACCGCGAGCCAAGACGCCACCCACGGTAGGACGGCAACATGGCAGACAACCCACGGTAGATCGCGGCACCATACGACGCACGGATCACCTTATTACAAGAACACATAAAAACGACAACGATATGAAGAAATCGATTTTACTCTCATTGGCCCTCCTCGCAGCCATCGGACTCTCAGCAGCTCCAACGACCGAGGGCGACACCATCGTGGTGGAGAAGCCACAACGCGTGACGGTCGTCACGACCGACTCAATCCAGCACATCCTCGTGGAAGGCAAGGAGGACAACCCCCACTACACCTACTCCAACACGCTGCAGATCGTGGACTCCAACTACGTCAGCGGTTCGAGCATCAACAAGGACGATTTCACCATCGGATTCGGATGGCCCAAACTGGCGCGAAAGAACACAGACCATCAGTCCACCTACGTACTGGCAGCACATTTCTGTATCGGATTCGTCAACGCGCCAGGAATGCCCAAGGCGGGAGACCTCAACATGGGCAACTCGGCCGAACTGTGGTTCTTCTTCGAGAACGAGTGGAGACCCTGGCGCAACAACCATGTCTTCTCGTTTGGTATAGGACTCGACTGGCGCAACTACCGCATGGAGGACAACTACTGCTTCCGCAAAGACGCCGAAGGGATGAACATCCTGGAGAGACTGCCCGAGGGAGCCTCGCCCAACTTCTCACGCGTAAAAGTGTTTAGCCTCAATTTCCCCATCCGCTACCAGTATCAGGGGAGAAGGTTTGGTTTCTCCCTGGGTCCGGTCCTCAACTTCAACACCTATTCCAGCATCAAGACCAAGTATAAGCTCGATGGCCACAAATACAAGGAGAAGTACAAGAACGCACACCCCACGCCCGTCACCGTCGACTTCATGGGAACGGTCTCCACGCCGATCATCGACTTCTACGTCAAGTACAGTCCGTTCAACGTTCTCAAGTCCGACTACGGACTCAAGTTCAAGACCCTCTCCATCGGCTGCATGTTCTAAGCAGAAGACAGGGCGATGGTCAATGGAGCTGGAAACAATTCATTGCCCTCAAGGCTTATCATAGAGCCCAAGGCTTGTCATAGAACCTAAGGCTTGTCATAGACCCCAAGACTTCCATACACAACTCGCAAAAGGCGCACCACTCAATGGGTGGCGCGCCTTTATTTATGTCTATAAAGTCTATGAAAGACTAAGAATATCTATAAGGTCTATGAAAGCCTAAGAATAATCTGGCTCTGGCAAATCCTTATTTCAAGAGGTCGGGACGCAAGCGGCGCGTACGCTCCATGGCCTGGTCAAACTCCCACTGGCGAATCTTGGCCTCGTTGCCCGAGAGCAGGATCTCGGGCACCTGCCACCCCTTGTAGTCCCGCGGACGGGTGTAGATGGGAGCGGAGAGCATATCGTCCTGGAAACAGTCGGAGAGCGCGCTCTGGTCGTCGCTGATCACGCCCGGAACGAGGCGCACGACGGCGTCGGCAATGATGGCAGCAGGCAGCTCGCCTCCCGTGAGGACATAGTCGCCGACGCTGATCTCGCGCGTGATGAGGTGGTCGCGCACGCGCTGGTCCACGCCCTTGTAGTGGCCGCAGAGGATGATCAGATTGCCCATCATCGACAAGTCGTTGGCCACGCGCTGCGTCAGCTGCTCACCGTCGGGCGAGGTGAAGATCACTTCGTCGTAGTCGCGCTCCGCCTTCAGCGAGGCTATGCAGCGGTCGATAGGCTCTATCTGCATCACCATACCAGCCTGACCTCCAAAGGGATAGTCATCGACACGGCGCCACTTGTCGAGCGTATAGTCACGAAGATTGTGCAAATGGATTTCCGCCAGACCCTTCTTGGCGGCCCTGGCAAGGATGGATTCGTGGACGAAGCCTTCCAACATTTCGGGAAGGACGCTGATAATGTCTATTCTCATAAGGTGCAAAGTTAGTGCTTTTTCTCTGTACAAAGCCTATCGCATATCATTAATTTTTTGTAACTTTGCAGCCGTTAAATTATAAAAATACTGAAAATGAAGCGTTTGTTTTCCCTCGCCATGCTGGCCATGGCAGCTTTTCCCTGCGCCGTCAACGCGCAGAACATCCAAGTACACTACGACTTAGGTCACAGTCTCTACAATGACATCGACAAGCGACCGTCGATGACGACAACCATGGAGATGTTCAAGCCCGACCGCTGGGGCAGCACCTTCGCCTTCATCGATCTCGACTACCAGCGCGACGGCGTGGCCGGAACCTACTGGGAGGTGGCGCGAGAGTTCAACCTCTCGAAGGACAAGCACTGGGCAGCCCATGTGGAATACAACGGCGGGCTCAGTTCGGACGAGGAGACTTGGCAGGCGACGCGCTTCCAACACGCCGTGCTGGCAGGTCCAGCCTGGAACTGGGCCTCGAAGGACTTCCACCGCACCTTCTCCGTTCAGCTCCTGTGGAAATACAATTTCAAGAACCGCCACTACCAGGCTCACGCCTACAATAGCGTGCAACTCACGGAGGTGTGGTCAACGACCTTCGCCAACGGCCTCTGCACCTTCAGCGGCTACTGCGACGTCTGGTACGATCCCAACGTCAACGGGAAATGGATCATCCAGTCGGAGCCACAGTTCTGGTTCAACCTCAACAAACTCAAGGGAATGGACGACGTCAACCTCAGTCTGGGATCCGAGGTGGAACTGTCCAACAACTTCGTTTGGAACGACCGAGGCGAGCACAACCGCTTCTACGCCATCCCGACGATTGCCGCCAAATGGACTTTTTAGCGTTTCTAACGTCCGTGAATAGCCAAATGGGCCTTCTATGTCCTTGATCGTCCTTATGGGCTTCTGACGTCTGTGAATAGTCTGATGGGCTTCTAATGTCCGTGGATAGTCTAATGGACGTCAGAGAAAACAATAATCTAAAAGGCGTTTCCTAACCATTTTTCCTGCATCCGCCGCAGAAATAGGTTGGGAAACGCCTTTGCTATACGGGCAGACAACGCTACGCTGCTACCCTTTCTTTCTCTATGATCAGTTCATGCTTGATGATCATTTCGTGCTCAATGATCAAGTTTATGCTTGACAATCAATTTATACTTGATAATCAATTTATGCTCGATGATCATTAGGATCAATTCATGCCACGCGAAGCATAGACTCGCTCCTTGGCGTCATTGATCTCCTGAAACTTGCGCTCGGCCGACTTGCGCACATCCTCTCCCAGCGCGGCCACACGGTCGGGATGGTGCTTCAGTGCCATCTTGCGATAAGCCGCCTTCACCTCGTCGTTGGTCGCCGAAGGATCAACGCCCAGCACCTTGTAAGCCTCCGCCAGTTTGTCGTTCTCTGTGGCCGTCTGTCCGCCGCCACTGTAGCCACCATCAAGATTGAGCATCGAGACGACCTCGGAGGGATCAATACCCAAATGGTAGGCCAACTCCTGCAGCGCATTCACCTCCTCGGGAGTCACGACATTGTCGGCCTTGGCCACACCGACAAGATAGTAGAGCAACTGCAGGCGCACGCCCTCGTCGGTATTGACTCGTATCTCCTGGCAGCTCTGGACAATATTCTGTCTGAAACTATCCATGCCACGCTGCTTCTGCATCTCGAAGAGGCGCAGGAGAATCTCATTGCCCTGGCCCACGGCCTGCTCGCCAAAGCTCCGGCGCAGAAACTCGCGCACAAATTCCATCTCCGAGTGCATCACCTTGCCGTCGGCGCGGATGATGTAGGAGGAGAGCACCAAGAGGGAGAAGAGAAAGGAGTTGCGCTCCTGGCGCGGATCGCTGTGCTGACCGCCGCCAGCCGTATCATAAGCGCCGCCGCCAGCCTCGCCTTGCGCAGCCTTCGCGTCGGCGCCTTCGAGGGCCTGGTCCAGCAGTGCGCCAATACCAAAACCCAAAAATCCTCCCAAGGCGCTGCCCCATGCGAAGCCTACCGCGCCACCAATCCATTTGAATACGCCCATATTGATTCTTGCAAATTACGTTGTTAGATCTTTATATATTATTGTCTAAGATACATTCGGTCATGCAAAAGTAATGCCATTTTTTGGTTTTCCCGCCTAAAAGCAAGAGAAAAGTGAACTCCGCGGCAAAAAAGACCAATACGAAAGCCTACGAAGGGCCGAACGAGAGACCAGGATTGTCAATTATTATCAAATATCGACATAGTCGGGAATGTCCTTCAGGAATAAATATTTTTGATGCGCATAGTCCATCTTGCAAATATAGGTCTGCATCCCATTGCTCACCACGAGATAATCCACATGGAGCAACAGGTTATATACGCTGATCTGGTCGAAGACCTTCTGCGTGATAGGGATGTGCGGCGCCTTGTACTCCACGATCATCCGGGCGTGGAGACTGGCGTCGTAGAGCACACTGTCGGCCCGCACGCTCTTGTCGCCGATCGTCAGTCGCACCTCGTTGGCCAATAGCGCCGCAGGATAATGTTTGTGCTCGATGAGATAGTGGACGAAATGCTGGCGCACCCACTCCTCGGGCGTGAGCGCGACGTAGCGGCGGCGGAGCACGTCGAGGATTTTCGCCTTGCCTTGATCCTCCGTCACGCGGGCGGGATAGGGGGGAAGATTGAGCTTTATCATCTTAAAAATTTTGCAGTACCATTGTTTATCATTAACTTTGCAAAGGTACAAAAAAGAAAGGAAACTATCCTGCGGGAACATCCTTTTCTTCCATCAAGAGATCCAAACATAACATACATGGCAGCAAAACAAGGCACGGATTTTATCAGCATCATGGGCGAGCTCAAGGCGCGCCGATTTCGCCCCATCTACCTACTGATGGGCGAGGAGTCCTACTACATAGACCAAATCTGCGACTACCTCGCGGAGAATGTACTCAAGGCAGAGGAGGTGGATTTCAACCGCACCATCTGCTACGGCAACGACACGACGGCGAGCCAGGTGGTGGACACGGCGCGCAGATACCCGATGATGGCGGAGCGACAACTCGTCATCGTCAAGGAGGCGCAGAGCATCAAGCAACTCGAACCGCTGGAGAAATACCTCGCCAACCCCATGCCCTCCACCGTCCTGGTGTGGTGTGTGAAAAACGGCAAGATAGACGGAAGGAAGTATAAGAAACTCCTGACGCTGGCCAACTCCATCGGCGTAGTTTTCGAAAGTAAAAAACTTTACGAAAGCCAACTTCCGGGTTTTATTCGCTCTTACGCGAAAAGCATGGGGGCCTCCATCGACGACAAGGCCTGTCAGATGATAGCCGAAAACATCGGCGCCGATCTCAATCGGCTGACGTCGGAAATAGACAAGGTACTCATCTCGTTGAAAAATGAAGACAAAAACATTACTGACGAGATTGTGGAGCGCGAGATCGGCGTGAGCAAAGACTTCAACGGTTTCGAACTGAGGGACGCCCTGGTCAGGAAAGATGCGCTGAAAGCAAACCGCATCATCAATTATTTTGACAGTAATCCGCAGTCTGGAAATGTCTATGGACTGCTGCCTCTTATCTTCAATTACTTCCAAAACCTGATGATCGTCTATTATACGCCAGGAGAGAAGAGCGACCATAACATCGCCGGCGCACTCGGACTGAAGAACACCTGGGGAGTGAAAGAGTACATGACGGGACTGCGCAACTATTCGGCGGGCAAGGTGATGAGGATCATCGACAAGATACGGGAGACCGACACTAAACTCAAAGGTATCGAAAATCCGAGCACCTCACCAGGAGAACTGATGAAAGAGCTCGTTTTTTACATCCTCCACTAACCAATATCCCCCTCCCAAAGCCCGAAAAACTGGCAAAAAAGCCTCCAAACAGCTCTCCAAAACCCGTTTTTGGATCTATTTGGAGGCTTTTTGAAAACCAAAAAAATAGGCTCAATCGGGTCTGTTTCAACACCTTAACCCCTTTCAACCCATTCATTTTTCTGATTTTCCGAGCCAACCGCATGATGGTTGGCGAATTCTTTCAGCGTTCTTTTTTTCACCTCCAACAAGCACCCGATTTTTACGTTTAATTTTTTTTAGCAACTAAATAAGCTGCTATATGATTTTATGATTTCAAATATTACGTTTTATAAAATACAACTTCGTAAAAAGAAAGCCAGACATTCAACTTCTGAAAATATTTAGATTATTGATTTGTAAAACAGAATATTTGGCTTTATAAAAACAAAATCATATATATGCCTTGTTGTTTATACAACATAAATCACTCATAACGAGGCGTTTATAGAAATATAAATCATTCTGCTTCATCAAAAATACGCTTTCGAGGGCATAAAGCATCCAAAATCCAGCTATTTGGCGCAACATAGCTAAAAATAGGCTTTTGAAGAAGAAAAAGATAGGCTAAATCGTTAAAGTACAGCTTATGAACGGTTTAGGCCCGCTTTTTCATATTTCGAAATATGAATTTTAGAAAACACAATTTATTTTAGAAAAGCATATCGCTTTCGGTTTTGTAAATCGAAAACCCACCGATTATATTTTTATAAAAACATTTGGATAATCGAAAAAATAGCTTTACCTTTGTAAAATCAATCATAAAGCAAAGAAAAGCCTCAAAATCATGGATGAACAGGGAATGAGAGCGCGGATTCAGCAGCTCATAGAACACCAACACATGAACCGCCAGAGCTTCGCGGAGCACATCGGCGTGTCGCCAGCATCGCTCAGTCAGATTCTCAACGACAAGCAAAAACCTACGCTTGCCATCGTCATTGCCATCACCAACCGTTTCCCCGCCCTGCGATACGACTGGTTGCTGGACGGCAAAGAACCGATGTTCACCGACGGGACCACTTCGGACAAGAACTCCCCTACCCCTTCGCAACAAGAAGGAGCAACGCTGCCCTCTGGCAACGCTATTTCTGCTCAGTCCCAACCAGTTGGAAGCGCATCGCCTCACAGCCACGCCTCGTCACCAGGATCTTCCGCACCACAATATGAGGTAAAATATATAGACAAGCCTCAACGAAAAATCACGGAGATTCGCATCTTCTACGATGACCAGACGTGGGAGAGCTTTGTCCCCAAAAAATAGCGCGTCAGGCGTCAGCAAGGGGAAAAACTCCTCAAAACGGGTTACTATAATATTTTACATTTTCTGACCACAAAAAGGGAGCCATTTCCGAGTAGCCTCCTTCCGCTTGCGATCGCCACCCACTTCGCTCCATCTTCCCTTGCCATGTCGTCCCGACTACACCCCGATCGGGCGGACGTGGCAAGGAAAAGACTAAAAAATCACTTACTACTTGTAAATCAGCATATTACAGAATACTTCCCATTTTTAGGACAAGAATCACAATTTCCAACATTTTTCAGTCCTAACAACGCTTTTCTCTCGCTCTACGCGCGTACCTTATTATATAAGCGAGCACAAAGAGAGGGCCCTACGGGATAATATAGCGATTTCTGCGAAAAAAGTATTTCCCCCATTCTTTGGTGTTTTGCTGGTTTTTGCCTAAATTTGCATAAGCTAAGCTGCACTCGGCAATTTGAGAGTGAACTCTCATTGCGCTCGTTGGCATTACCTTTGCATAAGCTAAGCTGCACTCGGCAATTTGAGAACAAGTTCTCATTGCGCTCGTTGGCATTACCTTTGCATCAAAAATACAATCACACAAAGATGAAGAAATACATTCTCGACCTTCGGGTCGTTTCCCTTCAGCATTTCAACGACAAGTATGTCTTGCTCAAGCTGTCGTCTGACGAAAAACTCCCTGCGATGTTGCCGGGACAGTTTGTCGAAGTTCGTGTGGACGGTTCCCCCAACACCTTCCTCCGCCGCCCGATCTCCATCAATCTGGTCGATTACGACCGCAACGAGCTGTGGCTCTTGGTGGCCGCCGTCGGCGAGGGCACGCGCCACTTGGCCTCGCTCCACGAGGGCGACACGCTCAACTGCGTGCTTCCCCTGGGCAATGGATTCACCATGCCGAAGATGCCGGAGGACAAATGGCTGCTCATCGGCGGCGGCGTAGGCATTGCTCCCCTGCTCTATTTCGGTCAGGAAATCGTGCGAATGGGCGCAAAGCCCACCTTCCTGCTGGGCGCCCGAAGCGAGAGCGACCTGCTGGAACTGGAAGAATTTCGCAAGTTGGGCCGGGTACTGATCACCACCGAGGACGGATCGGCAGGCGAACAGGGCTTCGTCACCAACCATAGCGTACTCCAGCACGAGCGCTTCGACCAGATCTCCACCTGCGGGCCGAACCCGATGATGAAGGCTGTGGCCCGCGTGGCGACCGAACTGGGCGTGCGCTGCGAAGCTTCGCTCGAAAACATGATGGCCTGCGGCGTGGGCGCTTGCCTCTGCTGCGTAGAGAAGACCACGGAGGGCAACCTCTGCGTCTGCAAGGAGGGCCCTGTCTTCGACGTGAAGAGACTGCTTTGGTAGGCCCCAGCTTCGACAAGAAGAGGCAGATTGAGTAGGCCCCAGCTTCGACAAGAAGAGGCAGATTGAGTAGAGGCCCCAGCTTCAACGAGAAGAGACTGGTTGGATAGGGCCCCGTCTTCAACGAGAAGAAACAGATTGGGTAGGCAGAAGCGCCAGTAAGCGGCGCGCAAGCCTCCATGAGAGAACCAACAAATCCCCATTATAGTACGAAAAATTCATAATCAGATGGCAAATCTTAATGTCAAGATAAATCATTTACACTTAAAGAATCCCGTCATGACCGCCTCCGGCACGTTCGGCTACGGTCTTGAATTTGCCGATTTCGTGCCCCTCGACGGCATTGGCGGCATTATCGTCAAAGGTACGACGCTTCACGCCCGCGAAGGCAACGACTATCCGCGCATGGTGGAGACGCCGAAAGGAATGCTCAACTGCGTGGGACTGCAGAACAAAGGCGTCGATTATTTCTGCGACCACATCTACCCATCGGTCAAGGACATTGACACCAACATCATCGTCAACGTCAGCGGATCCACTCCCGAGGACTATGCGGAGTGTGCCGCCCGCATCAATGCGCTCGACCACATCCCCGCCATCGAACTCAACATCAGTTGCCCGAACGTGAAAAACGGCGGAATGGCCTTTGGTGTGACTCCCGAGGGTGCTGCCGCCGTCGTCAAGGCCGTCCGCGCGCGCTACGACAAGGTGCTGATCGTGAAACTCTCGCCCAACGTGACCGACATCACCAGCATTGCCAAAGCCTGCGAGGCCGAGGGCGCAGACGCCGTCTCGCTCATCAACACCCTTTTAGGCATGTCGATCGACATCGAGCGCCGCGCGCCGCGACTGAGCATCCGCACGGGCGGACTGAGCGGCCCTGCCGTCAAACCCGTCGCCGTGAGAATGGTCTATGACGTGGCCCGCGCCGTCAAGATCCCCGTCGTAGGCCTGGGAGGCATCATGACCGCCGAGGACGCCATCGAGTTTATGATGGCAGGAGCCACGGCTATCGAGATTGGTACGGCCAACTTCGTTGATCCTGCCGTCACCATCAAGGTACGCGACGGTATCAACGACTGGCTCGACAAGCACGGTTGCCACTCTGTGACGGAGATCATCGGAGCCGCACAATAAAGCTAACTGACCAGTGCACCCCTGTCCTCTCAAACTGACACTGAGACGACAGGGGGCTATCAGACTCCCCCGAGAAAGAGTATCCCCGAAAGGAACATTCGCTAAAGGGTTCATCCCCAAGAAGGTTCATTCCCAAGAAGGAACATTCTCAAGAAGGTTCATTCCCAAGAAGGTTCATTCCCAAGAAGGAACATTCCCGAGAAGGATCATTCCCGAGAAATAGCATTCCGAGCAGGGGAGCCCATCCTCTCTTCTTGCAGAGGCTATGTTTTTTTAAATGTTTTTTTAAAGGATAATATTGTTATTAAATAGGAGAAAACGATTATGGTACAGAAAACATTTGCCGTGAGCGGCATGAAGTGTCCGCATTGCAAAGCCAAGGTAGAAGACGCCCTGCGCGCCGTGGCTGGCGTTCAGCAGGCCGAGGTCAATCTTCCCGCCGCCAGCGTGACGGTCAGTTACGACGAAGCCCTCGTCCAGCCCAAGATGCTGAAGGACGCCGTCGATCTGTTGGGCCGTTTCGAGCTGAGCCTATGAAGCGCACCCTTCCCGTCATCGGCATGGCCTGTGCGTCCTGCTCAGCCCACGTGGAGCGCACGCTCAACGGCCTCCGTGGCGTCCAGTCGGCCTCCGTGTCTCTCGCAAGCCGCACCGCTCTCATCGACTACGACCCTTCGGCCATCACGCTCGAAGAGATGAAGGCAGCCATCAACGGCATTGGTTTCGACCTTGTCATCGAAGCCGACCGCAGCGTGGAGACCATCGAGCGCCGCGCCTACGTCCGGCTCCGCCGCCGCACGCTCCTGTCCTGGCTCTTCGCCCTCCTCACGATGGCTATCTCCATGGGCTGGATCAGTCTGGGCAGCACCGCCTTCGCCAACCAGGCCGCCCTGCTGCTTGCCCTGGCCAACCTCGTCTTCTGCGGACGCCGCTTCTACGTCTCCGCCTGGCGCCAGCTGCTCCACAAGACCGCCAACATGGACTCCCTCGTAGCCCTCTCCACCGCCATTGCCTTCCTCTTCTCCGCCTTCAACACCTTTTGGGGCGAACAAGTTTGGGGCGTGCGCGGAGTGGATTCGCCCACCTATTTCGACGCCTCGGTGATGATCATCACCTTCGTCCTCACGGGTCGGCTGCTCGAAGAGAAAGCCAAAGACGGCACGGCCTCGTCCATCCGCCAGCTCATGGGAATGCAGCCCAAGACGGCCCGCATCCTCAGCGACGGCAAACTGGAGGAAGTGCCCCTCTCGACGGTCGAGGTCGGCGATGTGCTGGAGGTGCGCGCTGGCGAGAAGATCCCCGTCGATGGCGAAGTCATATCGGCCGAGAGCTTCATGAGTCCCACCGCCGCCTACGTCGATGAGAGCATGATCACGGGCGAGCCAACCCCCGCCGAGAAGCAAGCAGGGGCGCAGGTGCTCGCAGGCACGATTCCCTCGCAGGGCAAGCTCCGCATGCGGGCGCGCCAGATAGGCGAGGCTACCGCCCTCTCCCACATCATCCGCATGGTGGAGGCCGCACAGAGCAGCAAGCCCCCCGTGCAGCGCATCGTGGACCGGGCCGCCCTTCTCTTCGTCCCCACCGTGGCCCTGATCTCCCTGGTCACGTTTCTGAGCTGGTGGATCCTCGGCGGCACCGCCCTCCTTCCCCACGCCATCCTCTCGGCCGTGGCCGTGCTCGTCATTGCCTGTCCCTGCGCGATGGGCCTCGCCACGCCGACCGCGCTGATGGTCAGTATCGGCAAGGCTGCCCAGCAGCAGATACTCGTCAAGGACGCCACCGCCCTGGAACTGCTGCGCAAGGTGGACGCCCTCGTGACCGACAAGACCGGCACGCTGACCATCCCCCGCGCCGACCTCGACTTCACGAAGTCGGCCCACCTGCCGCCCGAGGCGCGCGAGCAGCTCAAGCCCCACGCCCGCGAGGCCATGGACCGTCTGCGCCAGGAGGGCATAGAGGTCTATCTGATGAGCGGCGACCAGGAGGCTGCCGTCAAGTATTGGGCCGACCAGTCCGGCATCAGCCACTACCAGAGCCACGTCCTTCCCCAGGCCAAGGAGGACCTCGTGCGCCGCCTGCAGAGCGAAGGCAAGACCGTGGCAATGGTTGGCGACGGTATCAACGACACCCAGGCCCTCGCCTTGGCCGACGTGAGCATCGCCATTGGGCGCGGCACCGACGTGGCCATGGACGTGGCGCAAGTCACCCTCATGACCGACAATCTCCGCGCGCTGCCCGAAGCCGTGGCTCTGAGCCGCCGCACGGTGCGCATGATCTGGCAAAACCTCTTTTGGGCCTTTATCTACAACCTCGTCTGCATCCCGCTGGCTGCCGGCCTCCCCTACCTCTTCGGCCTCCACTTCCAGATCACGCCGATGTGGGCTTCAGCCCTGATGGCCTTCTCCAGCGTCAGCGTCGTGCTCAATAGCCTGCGCCTGCGTCTGACTTAGTTTTCGCCAAAAGCGTCAGTAGGGAGTGTATCTTTATACGATTTATCATAAAAATTTATCTTCCACTATGGGAAATGAAGTTAAATTGTGTTTAGAACGACATATTTCTAGCCAAAACAGTTGCATGGGTCGAAATTTATTCATATCTTTGCAATGTGTTTTTCATAGTATTAGATTTAAGGTTAACAAAGGTGGAGTACAGCGGTACTCCTTTTTTTATGCCTTTCCTCATCGGCTCCCTTCGTCTTCGATAAAAAACCTGCCAGCTCGTATGAAAAACCACCCAGTTCGGATGAAAAACCACCCAGTTCGGATGAATGACCAGCCAGCTCGGATGAAGAACCTGCCAATTCCGGACGAAATGACCAGCCAATCTGGATGAAAATCCTGCCAATCCCGGATGGAATGACCAGTTCGCCCCGGACGAAATGACCAGCCCTTCCTGCACCTTGACCAAAAGACAAACTTACCCCATCACTCCTCCGTCTTGTACGAAAGACCGTCATGGCCCGCCATTCTATTCTTCCCAAGAAGAGAACACAGGAGCGAGGAAGAGAAAGGATAAGCATATAGGAAATCGTTGGAGAGAAATCCCCCCAACGCTAAAAGCGTCTGCCGAAAATGCGGATAGACCCCTTCTTGCCAAACTTCCGATAGAGTTTCCAGCCCAGGATGAGTCCGTCGAGTATGCCGCCACCCGTGGTGATCATGTTGGTGATGCGCTGCGAGGGCGTGTCGTTGGTCTTGGGTCGGTAGAACAGTTGCGCCCACAAGGCCTTTACGCGTTTGTCATCCTTGGCGATGTCCTCCAGCAGCTGCGCCTTCCTTTGGCGCAGTTCTGTGAGCGTGTGGTAGTCGGTGCTTTGGTTTTGATTGGTAGTCATGCTATTTCGACATTAAAATGCTGGCCAGGAAATGGACCAATGGCCGCTCGATGATGGTCTTGCGCAGGCGGATGAAGACGAAGAGCACGACAAGGTAGAACGCGCCGACGATGGCAAAGGCTCCCGGCAGGCTTCCTATGGCGTCGGAGAGCGCATAAGCTGCCGCAAAGGAGAAGTAGATGATGGCGATGACCAGCAGTATTCCGAACACTGCGATAAGCACCAACATCGTCAGCAACCGCACAACCTTGTCTATTACATCGAGCTTCACATATTCAGATTGAAGCCCGATGTAATGCTTGATCACCTCGATCAGTTGCGCTATGGTCTCAACATTCTGATCGTTTGAGAACACGCTTTTTCGTTTTTTTGCCGCTACAGAAGCCGCGTCATGCCTCCTGGGGAGGATCAGACGGCGTCGGTGGCAGCGTCCTTAATGTCATCTACAAACTCCTCTGCCTCTTTGCGCGACAACTTAATGTCGTGCTTCTTGCAGAAATCATCCACAGCGTCGGAGATCTTCGAACGAGTGTCAGCACCCTTCTCAGGAGCGAGCAGGAGTCCCAGAGCAGCGCCGGCGATGCTACCGCCGAGGAATGCGCCAATGTAACCTAATGTCTTCATTTCTTTTCTTGTTTTGTTGTTTGAATGGAATAGGCACCTCCCCCTGTTTCGCCCTCCGCCCTGTCCGGACGAGGCTTTTGCACGGGGTTGGCCTCAAATCAATCGCAAATATAGCCATTTATTTCCAAACAAGCCCCATTGTGGGCAATATTTTGTGTTAAAAAAGTTGTAAACGCCCCATTTAACAATCTTTATGCGCGATTTCCTTCATCATTTGGCCGATAATTTGTAATTTCGCAGAATATAGAAAATAAGTATTGTAGAACATTCTAAAAGACAGACACAGTAAGATGATGAAAAAATTTGCAGTATTGGGAACGACCTTGTGCATGGGTATGTTGTTGGCAAGTTGCGGTTCGAGCAAGGAGAGCGCCTACCGCAAGGCGTACGAGAAGGCTCGCGCCCAGGACGCCGCCGAGCAGCCGGTGCAGGAGCAGGCTCCCGCCGATGTTCCCGTGGTGACTCCCGTGGAGCAGCAGCCCACCGTGCAGACTCCCACCACTGGCAACTATGACAACGAGCCGGTGCGCCGCGAGGACCTGAGCGTGGTCAGTGGCGACGGTCTGAACAACTACAGCGTCGTGGTCGGTTCCTTCTCCGTGCGCGCCAACGCCGAGGGCCTGCAGCAGCGCCTGAAGAACGCGGGCTACAACGCCCAGCTGGCCTACAACGCCGCTCGCAACATGTATCGCGTCGTGGCCTCCTCGTTTGGCGACAAGGGCGCGGCCGTGCAGAGCCGCAACCAGCTGCGCTCACAGTATCCGGACGCTTGGTTGCTCGCTAAGTAAAGAGAGGATGGGTCGCATCCTGTCCATCGACTACGGAAGCAAGCGCACGGGGTTGGCCGTCACCGACCCCCTGCGCATCATTGCCAATGGGCTGGCCACGGTGCCCACCCACGAGCTCTTCGACTTTCTCCGGCAGTACATGCGCCAGGAGCAGGTCGACGAGGTCGTGATAGGCCGTCCCACCCAGCCCAATGGCAAGCCGAGCGAGAATCTTCGCCGCGTGGAGGAGTTTGTCCGGCGCTGGCGCAAAGCCGTGCCCGAGGTCCCCATCACGTTCTTCGACGAGCGCTTCACCTCCGTCCTTGCCCACCAGGCCATCCTCGAGGGAGGCGTGAAAAAGAAGACGCGCCGCGAAAACAAGGGGCTGGTCGATCAAGTCTCGGCCACGATCATCCTCCAGGACTATATGCGCGCGCAGGGTCTGTAAGCGAGATTTCCGCGCGCTTCCATTCTACATTCTATATATTAAGAACGAAAAAGTGATTTTACCGATATACGTTTACGGGCAACCTGTGCTGCGCAAGGTGGCACAGGACATTCCCGTTGATTATCCCAATCTGAAGGAGCTCATTCAGAACATGTTCGAGACCAACACGGCCAGCGACGGCGTGGGTCTCGCCGCGCCCCAGATCGGCAAGTCCATCCGCGTGGTCGTCATCGACCTCGACGTGCTCAAGGAGGACTTCCCCGAGTATGAGGGCTTCCGCCACGCTTTCATCAACGCCCACATCGTGGAGTATGACGAGGAGTCGAAGAAGGAGACCATGGAGGAGGGCTGCCTCTCCATCCCCGGCCTCCACGAGCGCGTGACGCGCCCCACGCGTATCCACGTGCGCTACCTCGACGAGGAGCTCCAGGAGCACGACGAGTGGGTGGAGGGCTATTTGGCCCGCGTCATGCAGCACGAGTTCGACCACCTGGAGGGCAAGATGTTTGTCGACCGCGTGTCTCCGCTCCGCAAGAGCCTGATCATGAACAAGCTGCGCGCGATGGCCAAGGGCAAGTACTGTTGCCGCTATCGCACGAAGGCTGCCCACAAATAATTGTTTTTCTGTCGCCTATGCGCCGCTGGATGACAGCAGTCCTTTGGCTCGCGGCGGCTCTCCCCCTGTCGGCCCAGTACAACGTGAAGCGGCTGATGGAGGAGGGCCGGCGTCAGCTCGACATGGGCTATTATGTCGTGGCGATGCAAGTGTTTGAGCGCATCGCCGCCATGAAGCCCCATCAGTATGAGGCCTGGTATCTGTCCGCGCTCTGCAAATACCGGCTGGAAGACTTCAAGGGAGCCGCCGAGGACGGCAGCCGCGCCCTGGCCCTGCAGCCCTACATCCCCGACCTCTTCGACCTCCACGCCATGGCCTCCATGCGCCTGGAGCGCTACGACAGTGCCGCCATCGACTACACGCGGGCGCTGGAGATAGACGCCGCCAACCGCGACTACTGGTACAACCGCGCCTACGCCATCTACATGGGTGGCGACAGTGTGGTGGCGCGCCAGCAGATCGACTACATCCTGCGTCGCTGGCCCGAGTTTCAGCAGGCCCAATGGCTCCGGAGCATGATCGACCGGGGCGTGCGCCCTGCTCCGTCCAAGGCTCCTTCCGTGCCCGCCAAGGGCTTCTGGCTACCCACCCTGCCCAAGCTCTCGGATGAGACCGACCACCAGCCGAAGACACACAATCCGCTGATGCAGAAGAAATGACTTATACGCGGAAGTGATTTACACACAGAAGTGATTTATACTAACAAGGAAAACGACCAAAACAAGGAAAACCAACCTATTCATCATGGAAAAGCGGAAAAGAAGCAAGGCGGAGTGGATCCGCCGCTACGTGAGCTTCGTCTTCATATTGTTTGTCATAGCCTTTGGCACCTCGCTGTCCATCCGCGCCAACCTGGGCTCCTCGCCCATCTCCGCCCCACCCTACGTGCTCTCGCTCGTCCCCGGTATGCCGATGACGATGGGCCAGATCGTGATCTGCATGCACGTCTTCTTCATCCTCACCCAGATTCTGCTGCTACGCAGAAACTATGAGCTGCGCCAGCTCTCGCAGATCCTCGTCTCCTTCCTCTTCGGCTTCTACACCGACCTGACGATGTGGCTGACGAGTTTCCTGCAGATTCCCCCCACCCTCGACCACACGCTCGGCTGGCCCCTGCAGTTTGCCGAACTCCTGATTGGCGGTGCGCTGCTGGCCTTCGGTATCGCCTGCGAGGTGCGCTGCGACTCGCTGATGCTGGCTGGCGAGGGTCTGCCGCTGGCCATCGCGAAGTGTGTGAGGAAAGACTTCGGCAAGGTGAAGATGTGTTCCGACACGGCCCTGGTGACCATCGCCGTGGTCCTCATGACCACGTTCTTCGGCCATTGGGACTGGAAGATGGTGGGCCCGGGCACGCTGGTCAGCATGTTCTACGTCGGCTTCATGGTGCGCGTCTTCGCTCCCCATATCGCCTGGCTCGACCTCCTCTTCATCCCCAAGGCCGAGCGGCGCCAGCTGGCCGTGGCGGAAAGGCGCGAGGAGCGCAGGGCCGACGACGGGCCGCTCGTCGTCACCATCGCGCGCGAGTATGGCAGCGGAGGCCAGATGCTGGGCGAACAACTGGCCCTGCGGCTGGGGGTGGATTTCTACGACCACAACATCATCGACGAGGCCGCCCAGCGACTGGGCTACACGGCCGACTTCGTCCGCGACAACGAGCAAAACATCTCCAACGGCAAACTCTGGGAACTGATCTTCACCGACAAGAGCATCCCTCTCTCCCTCAACCCCTCCCACGACGACGCCATCTTCGTGGCCGAGAGCCGCATCATCCGCGCCCTGGCGGGGCGCAAGCCCTGCGTCATCATGGGCCGCTGCGCCAACTGGGTGCTGCGGGGCGAGAAGCGGGTCTTCAGCGTCTTCGTCACCGCCAACCGCGAGGACGCCATCGGCCGCGTATCGACCGTCGAGAACCTCTCCGACGAGGCGGCAGCCCGCCGCATCGACCAGGTGAACCAAGGACGCAGCAACCACTACCACCAGTACACGGGCGCCCACTGGACGGACGCCCGCGACTACGACCTGGTCGTCAACACCAGCAGCGTGGGACTGGAGCAGGCCGCCAACATTATCCTGCAATGCGTGAAAGACAAAATGAAAAACTAATGGGTCGTTAGGGGAAGAAGAGGAAAAGGAAGAAGGAAAGGAAAGAAGAGGAAAGAAGAGGAAAGAAGAGGAAAGAAGAGAAAGGAAAAGGATTAGGAAAGAAAGGAGGAAGAAAAAGAGGAAAAAAGGGGAAAAGTACCCCCACGGCAACTACTCGTGGTGATACTTCTCCCCTTTTATGATTGTACACGCGCGATAGAGCTGCTCCACGAAGACGAGGCGCACCATCTGGTGGGAGAACGTGAGGCGCGAGAGCGAGATCTGCTCGTTGGCGCGCGCATAGACCGCCTGGGAGAAGCCGTAGGGCCCTCCGATGGCGAAGACGAGGCGGCGCGCCGTGGTTCGCTTCTTCTCCAGCCAAGCCGCCAGTTCCACGGACCGTGGCTCGCGTCCGTGCTCGTCGAGGAGCACCAGCGTGTCGGCGGGCTGCACCTTCTGCAGGATCAGCTCCCCCTCCTTCTCCTTCTGCTGCGCCTCGGAGAGCGAGGCCGTGGCCCGCAGTTCGGGTATGGTGACGATCTCGAAGGGCATGTAGTGGCCGATGCGGTCTCGGTAGTCGTCGATGGCGTGGGTATAGAGTTTGTCGCGGGTCTTCCCCACGAGGATGAGCGTAGTTTTCATCTGTAGCCTTGTCGCAATCACACAACGAGGGCTGGCCTCCGCCCGGCTCGCGCCCGGCCTCATCCAGCCCTCCCTGCGTATGTATTTCAGAGATTAGTCCTCAAGCACCTTCAGCTGCTCTGCCACCTCGGCGTTCACGCGCTGTGCAAACTCCTCCATGGTCATCGTGGCCTGCTCGCCGCCGCCCTGCTTGCGCATGGAGACGAGGCCGTCCTCTGCCTCCTTCTCGCCCACGACGAGCATGTAGGGCACGCGCTTGAGCTCGTTGTCGCGGATCTTGCGGCCGATCTTCTCGTTGCGGTCATCGACGTAGGCCCTCACGTTGTTGCGGTCGAAATACTTGCGGAGCTTCTCGGCGTAGTCGTTATACTTCTCCGAGATCGGCAGGATGGCCACCTGGTCGGGCGTGAGCCACAGGGGGAAGTGGCCCGCGGTGTGCTCGATGAGCACGGCGGTGAAGCGCTCCAGCGATCCGAACGGCGCGCGGTGGATCATCACCGGCGTCTGCTTGGAGTTGTCCTCGGCCGTATATTCGAGGTGGAAGCGCTGCGGCAGGTTGTAATCGACCTGGATCGTGCCCAGCTGCCACTTGCGGCCGATGGCGTCCTTCACCATGAAGTCGAGCTTCGGACCGTAGAAGGCGGCCTCGCCGATCTCCTCGCGGGCGTTGAGACCCTTCTCGCGGCAAGCCTCGCGGATGGCGTTCTGGCTCTCCTCCCAGATCTCGTCGCTGCCGATATACTTCTCCGTGTCCTTCGGGTCGCGCAGGGAGATCTGCGCCTCGAAGTCCTCAAACTTGAAGATGGCAAACACCTTCTGGATGATGTCGATGACGTTCTCAAACTCCGCCTTCACCTGATCCGGACGCACGAAGATGTGGGCGTCGTCCTGCGTGAAGGTGCGCACGCGCGTCAGTCCGTGGAGCTCGCCGCTCTTCTCGTAGCGGAAGACCGTGCCAAACTCGGCGATGCGCAGCGGCAGGTCCTTGTAGGAGCGCGGCTTGCGCGCGAAGATCTCGCAGTGGTGCGGACAGTTCATCGGCTTGAGCATATACTCCTCGTCCTCCTCCGGGGTGTGGATGGGCTGGAAGGCGTCCTTGCCGTAGTGGGCGTAGTGGCCCGAGGTGACGTAGAGCTGCTTGCCGCCGATGCCCGGCGTGATGACCTCCTGGTAGTTGTAGGGCTTGAGGAGGCTGCGCAGGAGCTCCTGCAGGCGCAGGCGCAGCTGCGTGCCCTTCGGGAGCCAGATGGGCAGTCCCTTGCCCACGCGCTCGGAGAACATGAAGAGCTCCATCTCCTTGCCGATCTTGCGGTGGTCGCGCTTCTTGGCCTCCTCCAGCATCAGCAGATACTCGTCGAGCATCTTCTTCTTCGGGAAGGTGATGCCATAGATGCGCGTCATCTGCTCGCGCTTGGCGTCGCCGCGCCAGAAGGCTCCGGCCACGCTCGTTATCTTGATGGCCTTGATGGCACCCGTCGATACCAGGTGCGGGCCGCGGCAGAGGTCAGTGAAGCTGCCCTGCGTATAAGTAGTGATCGTTCCGTCCTCCAGGTCCAGGTCGATGTGCTCCACCTTGTAGTCCTGGCCCATGGCCTTGAACTCCTCGATGGCGTCGGCCTTCGACACCTCGCGGCGCACCACGGGCTCGTTTTTCTTGGCCAGCTCGCGCATCTTGGCCTCGATCTTCGGGAAGTCGTTCTCCGAGATCACCTGGCCGCCTGCCGGCATCACGTCGTAGAAGAATCCGTTCTCCACAGCCGGACCAAATCCGAACTGTATGCCGGGATACAGCTCCTGGAGCGCCTCGGCCAGCAAGTGGGCCGACGTGTGCCAGAACGTGTGCTTGCCCTCGTCGTCCGAAAACTTGTAGAGGTTGATGCTTGCATCCTCGTTGATGGGGCGGTTGAGCTCCGTCGTCTCGCCATTGATCCCGCAAGATACAACGTCGCGGGCGAGAGCCGGCGAAAGGCTCTCTGCGATTTGAAGACCCGTCACGCCCTGCTCATACGAGCGAACAGAGCCGTCGGGGAAAGTGATTTTAACCATCATACAAATTAGTTTTTAAAAATCAATGTCGATTGCAAAGTTACGCTTTTTTTTCCTCACCACGTCAGAAAATAGAAGAAAAGTGAGGAGCAGCGCGCTCCGAACGGCGAAAACCACAGCGACAAACACGTTTTCACCGATCCGCGCCACGATCCCTGTTGCCCTCCTGCCAAGGCCATTCCTGTCGCCCTCCTGCCCTCCTGCCAAGGCCGCCCCCCTGCCCTCTCCACCCTCCCTGCGCGAGGCGGAAGGGCGCAATGCGTTAAGCCTTAACGTAACATGTAACATGTAACATTGTAACATTGTAACGATGGAGGCTACCTCATCTCGCACGGGTAGGCCTTCTGGTTCATCCGACATTTCGAGTGACGCATGGTTGTGTGTAGGGCTAAGGATAATCAGAAAACACAAAAAAACTTTTACAACCAAGTTTATCCTTGCAGGACTATCGGAGTGGTCCACGCAAGCGTTCCATTTCATGAAACCCTTTCTAGCCATGCGCAAAGGGGGAGATGCGGCTGGTAGATGCTGATGGTGCGGTCGGTGCAGCTGCGGACATTCTGCTCGAACATCATCTTCTGCTGCTAGTACATCTTGAATGCTGCCTCCAGGCACTTGTAGTCATGGCGGCTGAAACAAGAAAGAAGACAGCCCGCCTGTTTGCCTAGAAAATCAAGAAATATCTGGAAATCAGCCTGCAAACAACGTATTTGGGTCAGTTTTGTCTTGCTGACAAGTTTCTTCCCCTCGCGTTTTTTCTTGATCAGCAAGATGAACGCACGCCTGGCTTCCATACAGTGAGTCTGTGGCTTCCTGAACTTGTGACGTGCACAGAACTTGTCAAGCAAGCCTTGACCTTGCAAAGCGATAAGGCATAACAAATACCTTTGCACAATAATTTCAATAAATCTCGGAAGTTATATTGAGTATGAAAAAGAGCCGCATACCTTTATAGACCTAATTGTCTACAATTGTATGCGGTAAAATTTAGGATAGTGTCTATTCTAATCTTTCCAGATGTTTTCCCAAGCATTATGGAATATATTTCCTGGGAAAGGATTCTTAAAACCTGGCAAGCCTTTACTCGGTCTGCCATCGTTTCCTTGCAAAAGCCCCAAATGGAGTTCCGCTGGTAGCGACAGGTTCAATGGTTTCTCGCGTTGAATTTTGTTGCAGTATCTATCATGAAGCGAATAGAGCAGCTTTATGAATTGACTGCGAGACAAAATATAATAATCAGGATTGTTGTCTTCATCTAATGAAACAAAAACATAAGGTCCTTTCACCTCTCTGTTTAGTTCTTCCAAGTTGGTGCTCTGCCTAAGTGAAAAGCCGGTAGGAAAATCCTTTCCGCGTCTTGCTTTTACTTGTATAAGCGAAGATTGGTGCTGCCATGTGTTTTCATCACACTTGATACAGATTACATCAATAGCCTTGCAGTTTCTGACGGCAGCATTTACATTCATCGCCACCCACCCTTTTTTAATTAGTTCTGCAACGACAAGGCTTTCTCCTATAGAACCTGTCATTTGAGAATCGTTTGTAATCATAGTTGTAACATTTTATTTGTGAGAACTTTCCAAAAAGACAAAGGGAGAAACACATTTTCCAAATGTGCAATTTCGAAGAACATAGGTGCGATTTCTTCGGGTTTATAACCAGCTATGCCACATGCGATAGGTGTTACATAGAACTTATAATTTACATGAGCTCTTGCGAACAAATACTGCTTTTCTTCAGTCATTTTTACCATTCGATTTCCTTAATATCTATTTTATTTGTTTCGCACAAGTTTGTGAAACGGAAATACCCATCACTTGTTCCGAAAAGAAATGCCACTCTGTCTACAATTGTTAAGCTATCATCTGACGAGGGATAGTCTACCAAAGGCATTAGAGCATTGGTAGCAACGATAGCCTCTTCGTATCAATAAATGTAATCATATTTCCTTTTTACAAAACTGCAACTTCCATTTTCCTCCATAAAATAGAGTTCAAGCTCAGAAGAACAGAAAATTTCTTTATAATACTTTAGATCCTTCATTTTTATGCGTTATTTTTACGCAAAAGTAAGGATAATAATTTGAACCACCAAATAATTGCGTAAATTTTACGCAAAAAAATATGCACGCATGCAATAGTAGTCTTTACTTCTATTATATGCGTGCTTTTTTGCAAGAAGGATGATTGAATGGATTAAAGATCATCCATAACCTGTTTTCTCAACTTTTCTTGGTTGACGTTATCGAAGTAACTGAGCATAACATAGCAAGTCATGCTCTGATGGGTAATCTCTAATTGGATTTCGCCATTATCTCCGTTAAAGATGCAATAGTATTTGCATCTGTCCATTTGCAATTCATACTTTTTCGAGTTGTCATCATTGACAAAATCATATTGGAAATTTTCTACACAATCTCTGGGGGCTCCATATTTTTCTGAGAGCATGGATTTGTAGTTGGAATAACAGTGTTCCAAATCTCCCCACTTATCCATAGCAGGGAATATAACGGACACTTTACAGATCATTCCGCTTTTATCAGCTAAAGCACAAATGGTACAGTCCTTGCAACCGGCAAATTCACCTTTTAATAAAGATACACCATCTTGAACGCCAATAGGCATAAATCCTTGGGCCTTCAACTTGCTTGTGAATGTCTGAAGGGTTCCTTCCATAGGAACACCCTTAAATTTCATGTGCTCTGTTTGTGCAGAGCAAACACCGACAATAAATGTCAGTAATAAAGTTAACAGAAAATGTTTCATAAATACTTAATTTTATATACTTATCCTTGAATCTAATATGCCTTGAATCCAAATAACTTTGTAAAGTATGGCATCTCTTTCTCTGCAAGGTCATTTATGCGTTTCGCGGCATATCCTTCGTTTCTATTGATTGCATCCATCAGCCAAGTCTCAAAAATGAAACTTGATGTTAAATCGACATCTTTGGTATATCCCGTTATCATTCTTGCTTTTGTCAACTGCTTGAACGTCTTGATATCTTCTTCACGCATTTTTAAAGTACTACAACTTCCAAAATGTACGGTTCTTCCTTCAAATATCCCAAGGTTCTCCTCTTTCTCAGCGAAAGCCATCAAAGCCAAATCTGTCTTGTCAGCAAAACAGATGCACTTCTTCTGTCCATGAAAGCACAAATAGATAAGGTCATAGGCTTTGTAACTTGGCTGTTGGAGATGGTCGATATAATAATTGAAATCAGACTCTGTGGCTACCTGCCTAAAAGTATATTCAATATTAATCGTATTCTCCAGAAAGTCAAGCAAAGGCAATACTGTAGACTTTTTCTTTAAGTCGTGCATTGTCTGATCCCATTCTGTTTCTAAGCAAAATATTCTTTTCATCTTTGTTCTATTATAGTTCAATAATCTGAGGGCGATGGTCAAGCTTTACCCAGCGGTTGGACTTGCTCAATCCCGAGAGAGACTCTTGGAGTTCAAACAAGTCGTGGATACGGTATTGTGAGAAGTATTTCATGTTGCACACTTACGAGTTTTAACACCCAAAAGTAATCATTTTATCTGAACTGAGCAAATATTTTTCATATTAATTTCTTGATTATCAAAACTTGCCTTAAATTAGTAGACCCTAAATATATGATAATCAGCACTTGGGTTTTTACTTTAGGAGACACGGGAGGAAAGGTAGATGAAATAGCAGACTTGCACCCCTATACAAGAAATCGCACAAAAAACTCGCATTCCCGTTGAGGCGTAATGGAGGATCTGTTTTTCTTGGGATGATGCAATGACGAGGTCAGCGAAGCCTTAACGTAACATGTAACATGTAACATTGTAACAATGTAACGATGGAGGCTATCTCATCTCGCACGGGTAGGCCTTCTGGTTCATCCGACATTTCGAGTGACGCATGGTTGTGTGTAGGGCTAAGGATAATCAGAAAACACAAAAAAACTTTTACAACCAAGTTTATCCTTGCAGGACTATCGGAGTGGTCCACGCAAGCGTTCCATTTCATGAAACCCTTTCTCGCCATGCGCAAAGGGGGCGATAGCGACTGCCGAGACCCTGTTTTTTGACCCCGCAGACGCAGTCTCTGACCCTAAAAAGGTACGCATTTGGGGGAATCCAACCCGCTTTTCCCTGTTTTTTTTGACCCCGCAGATGCAGTCTCTGACCCTAAAAAGGTGCGTATTTTGGGGAATCCAACTCGCTTTTCCCTGTTTTTTGAGCGAAAAAAGGGGCGAAGGAGAGCAGTTTGTTCGTTAACAAAAGTGAACGCACGAGCAATCAGGAGACAACGTTGGGGCTTGCAGCAGGCAATTTTGCAATTACAATACATTGAATAGTAGCTGGTTGTACATCCACGAAAGACTGTTAATAGATATTGATGGCATTTGGGACTTTGTTACATGTTACATGTTACATGTTACGTTAAGGAGTTTGCAATTCAGGAAAAGGGGTGAAAAAGCAGGTCAAAGAATAGTATATATAAATAATATATTATTTATATATACTATTCTTTGAGACCGAAAATGCCCAAAGTTGATTTTTCTTAATGTAACATGTAACATGTAACATTGTAACATTGTAACATTGGTGGCAATGGTGGCAATGGCTCTTGAATAGAAACTTGAGCGATATTTTTTTGACACATAGATACTAGCATCGCGGACACGCTTACCAACGAAGCAGGAAAACAATGTCTCTTCATGAAAACTGTCTTTGGGGGGAGGAGGGGTAAACCTCATTCATGCGACCTCGGATTGATAGTGCAAACCCATTCTGCTTTCCAGGGCGCCACAGGGGGTACGAGTAGATTCGCATTGTTACATGTTACATGTTACATGTTACGTTAAGGCCTCCTCACTTCCCACGCTTGTTCACTCCGCAAAGAACACAATGTAAAGGTTATTCCAAGTACGCACAGAATGTTCACATAGCTTTGCTATGTGCTATTTTCATCCGCGATAAAAAAAGTTGGAAAATATTTGTGATTTTATTTGGTGGTATCAAAAAATCCATGTACCTTTGCAGAAGATTTAGCGGCGCTCGGCAATCTGAGAACAAGCTTTCGTTTGCGCTCGCTTGCAAAATCTTCTGCACCCAGTTACAAGACCTGCGGAACGACTCCACAGAGGGCCTGCGACGGGCATACCTACGACAGGGGCGAGGGATAAGCAAATAGCGGCGTCGGTCCTAAGCTACCATCGGCAAGGTCCCCTTTTGAGGGAGGGGCAAGAAAGGATCAAGAGAGGGCCAAGGGAGAGGAGAGGGCGTGCATGTGAGAGAAGAACCGAGAGAGAGAAGAAAGGGAGGAACAGAGAGAGAGAGAAGAGAGAAGAACAATTTCCATCACCTTTAAAACCTTAAACGCAATGATCAACCACAGCATTACGGCAAGAGCCGTCAACCCGAATCTCTTCGAGGGTTCATCGTTCAAACCGCCAACTCGCCCATGGCCATAGCCACGACCCTCGGCATGACGAGCAACATGACGAGCAGCATGGCAGCCGTGCAGCCACGGCAAAGCTGCGCTTTTTACTCCGCCACGACAATGGCAGAAAAAGGGAGTTGTGGCGGATCAACCCTTGCACATCTCAGCGCTTATATCTCTTTTCGGACAGAGAACAAGCATAATAATGCTCAAAGAATGGAGGAAAAAGCATGGGGATTGGGGAAAAAATCGTATATTTGCAAACAAAAACAGGAAGCTATGGCAGAGACAAGAAACAGGAGATTGCCCGTAGGTATTCAGTCTTTTGAGGAAATCAGAGAGGGTGGATACCTTTATGTTGACAAGACAGACATCGTCTGGCAGCTTGCCAACAGAGGAAAGAAGCACAACTACCTGAGCCGCCCGCGCCGCTTTGGCAAGTCGGTGCTCGTCGATACGCTCGAAGCCTATTTCCTGGGCAAGAGGGAGCTCTTCGAGGGACTGAGGATCATGGAGCTGGAGCGGGAATGGGTGAAGCGGCCCGTCATACGGCTCGACATGAGCCAGGCCGGAGCAGAACCCGAAAGTGTGCGAAGCTATCTGGACAACGCTTTCCATAACCTGGAGACGGAATACGGGATTGTCGTGCGCCAAGAGAGTTCTCTTGCCGTAAGATTCATGAATATCATTGAGGGTGCTTACAACAAGACGGGCCAGCAAGTAGCCATCCTCATCGACGAGTACGACTCGCCGATGCAGCACTCCTGGGGGACGCCCCACCACGAGGCCTGCACCAGCATCTACAGAGAGGTCTTCGCCATCCTGAAGGCAGACGACAAATACGAGAAGTTTGTCTTCATCACGGGCATCACCAAGTTTACGCAGATCTCCCTCTTCTCCGTGCTCAACAATCTGAGCAACATCAGTTTCGAGCCCGAATACGCGGCCATCTGCGGCATCACAAAGGAAGAAATGCTCCGCGATTTCAAGCCCGAAATCGGCAAACTGGCAGCGTATGAAGACTGGACCTACGACGAAGCCGTGGCACAACTGAGTGCCTATTACGATGGCTATCATTTCAGTCGCCGCAACATGGTGGACATCTTCAACCCCTTCAGCCTGATCAACGCGCTGGCCGATTCCGACTTGAAGAACTATTGGGCCTCGTCAGGCGCCACCACCTTGCTTCCAAAGTTTGTGGATGACATGGAGCTAAGGCTGGGACAATTTGATCCTTGCCCCATTCTTCGCCAAATCATTGAAACCTCAGACGTGACAGGCGGCGGTGCAGAACTGTTTCTCTATCAGTCGGGCTATCTCACGATCAAGGATTACCAGATGGGGGTCTATATCCTTGGATTCCCCAACCAAGAGGTAAGGCAGGCGCTCTACGAAACGGTCTTGCCAGCGCTTACCTTACGCAGCAATAGCAATATCCAGTCGGTGCAGTCCGGCCTGCTGCTTGCCCTCCAGCTGGGCAACCTGCCCGAGGCCATGAAATGTCTGAAGGCGCTCGTGGCCGACGTGCCCTACAGCAACAAGAAACTGGCCAGCATGGACATGGAGGAGCGCTACCGGCTGATACTGAGCACGATTTTCAACGCCATCGGCTGCCGGGTGGAGGTGGAGAAAATGATCGCCACGGGCAGGATAGACATGGTCGTGGAGACGATCCACATCATCTACGTCCTGGAACTGAAACTGAGCAACAACGGCGGCATCGACGCCGCGGCGGAACAGATCCGCTCCCGACAATACGCCGAGCCCTTCAAGGCCGACAAACGACGCGTCGTGGCGCTGGCCATAGAGCTGGACGACAAGGGCAAGGGGCTCATCGACTGGAAGGAAGTGTAAACAGGCCGCATCCTGGGCAAGGCCGCCCAGCGCAAGGCAGGAGGACTACTCCCCCGCTGCCTCGGCCAGCACCAGCCACTCGTCCTGGAGTTCGTCCAGCTGGCGGCGCGTGTCGGCATACTCCGTCACGAGCCCCATGTCGGAAGCCTTGGCGGGATCGAGAAAGAGCTGGTCGAGCTCCTTGACGCGCGCTTCGAGGCGGGCGATCTTGCGCTCACACTCCTCCACGGCCTTGCGCGCCTTGCGCAGTTTCTTCTGCTCCTCCTTGTGCTCCAGATAGCTCTGCTTGCCCGCCTTCGGTTCCTGGGGCGCTGCAGGCGAGGCGCTGCCTCCCGAGGGAGTGGCGGCCAGCCCCACGGCCTCGTGGATGGTGGCGGCACGGCGGGAGTGCAGCCAGTCGTAGATGCCGCCGAGATGCTCGCGCACGTGGCCGCCGCCAAACTCATAGACTTTCGTGACGAGGCCGTCGAGAAACTCGCGGTCGTGGCTGACGATGATGGCCGTGCCGTCAAAGGCGCGGACGGCCTCCTTGAGCACGTCCTTGGAGGGCATGTCGAGGTGGTTGGTGGGCTCGTCGAGGATGAGCAGGTTGACGGGCTCCAGCAGCAGGCGGATCATCGCCAGGCGCGACCTCTCGCCGCCAGAGAGCACGCTGACGGGCTTCTCCGAGGCCTCGCCGCCAAACATAAAGGCGCCGAGCAGGTCGTTGATCTTCAGGCGCATCTCTCCCCGCGCCACCTCGTCGATGGTCTCGAAGACCGTCAGCCGCTCGTCGAGGAGCTGGGCCTGATTCTGGGCGAAATAGCCGATCTGCACGTTGTGGCCTATCTTGAGCGTGCCGCCATAGGGTATCTCGTTCATGATACACTTCACGAGCGTCGATTTGCCCTCGCCGTTGCGGCCCACGAAGGCCACTTTCTCGCCGCGCTTGATGGTCAGATCGACGTCGGAGAAGACCACATGGTCGCCATAGGCTTTCTCCACGCCCTGGCAGATCACGGGGTAGTCGCCCGAGCGGAGGCAGGGCGGAAACTTGAGGTGCATCCTGCGATTGTCCACCTCGTCGATCTCGATGGGCACGATCTTCTCCAGCTGGCGGATGCGCTGCTGCACCTGCACGGCCTTGGTGGCCTGGTAGCGGAAGCGCTCGATGAAGGCGCGCGTGTCGGCGATCTCCTTCTGCTGGTTCTCGTAGGCGCGCAGCTGCTGCTCGCGGCGCTCCTTGCGCAGCACGACATACTCGTCATACCTCACCTTGTAGTCCTCCACATGGCCGCAGGTGATCTCCAGCGTGCGTGTGGTGACGTTGTTGATGAAGGCGCGGTCGTGGCTGACGAGCACGACGGCCTTGGCGCTCTGCTGGATAAACTGCTCCAGCCACTGGATGCTCTCGATGTCGAGGTGGTTGGTAGGCTCGTCGAGGAGGAGGACGTCGGGCTTGCGCAGAAGGATCTTGGCCAGTTCGACGCGCATGCGCCAGCCGCCCGAAAACTCGCGCGTGGGGCGGCAGAAGTCGGCGCGGCTGAAGCCCAGGCCCTGGAGCGTGCGGTCGATCTCGGCCTCGTAGTTCTCGCCGCCGAGGAGCATGTAGCGGTCGTGGAGGTGGGTGAACCGCTCCACGAGCTGGGCGTAGCCCTCGCTCTCGAAGTCGGTGCGGTCGGCCATCTCCTGCTGCATCCGCTCCAGCTGCTGCTGCATCTTGGTATTGTCGGAGAAAGCCTTGCGAGCCTCCTCGCGCACGGTCGTGTCGTCGGCCAGCCGCATCACCTGCGGCAGATAGCCGATGGTGGTGCCGCCGGGAATGGATACCACGCCGCTCGTGGGCTGCTGCTCGCCACACAATATCTTGAGCATCGTACTCTTGCCCGCACCATTTTTGCCGACCAGGGCGATGCGGTCGTGGTCGTTGATGACAAAGCTCACGTCGCGGAACAATGGCTTCGCGCTAAACTCCACGGTAAGTCCTTCTATCGAAATCATGCTATACTCCTTATTAAATTAGGTGCAAAGTTACACATTTTTGGCCGATTCGGCGGTGGGTTTCATGATTTTTCCGTAACTTTGCATAAGTTAGGCTGCACTCGGCAATAAGGAAACAAGATTTCCATTGCGCTCGTTTGCACTAACTTTGCATAAGTTAGGCTGCACTCGGCAATAAGGAAACAAGATTTCCATTGCGCTCGTTTGCACTAACTTTGCATAAGTTAGGCTGCACTCGGCAATAAGGAAACAAGATTTCCATTGCGAGGCTGGCACCAACGATACAAGAAAACCAAACGCTACAAGACAATGAATCCATTTGCCAAACATATCGCCAACGCCCTGTCCATCAGCGAGCACCAGGTGGAGGCCACGCTGAAACTGCTCGACGAGGGCTGCACCATCCCCTTCATCGCACGCTACCGCAAGGAGCGGACGGGCAATCTCGACGAGGTGCAGATCACACGCATCAGCGAACTCAACGCGCAGCTCAAGGAGCTGGAGAAGCGCAAGGCGACGATCCTCAAGACCATCGCCGAGCAGGAGAAGCTCACGCCCGAACTGGAGCGGCACATCCGCAACTGCTGGAACGCCACGGAGCTGGAGGACATCTACCTGCCCTTCAAGCCGCGGCGGCGCACCCGGGCGCAGGTGGCGCGGGAGCAGGGACTGGAACCGCTGGCCACGATCCTCCTGCTGCAGCGCGAGGCCAACCCCGCTCAGGCGGCAAAGCGCTTCGTCAAGGGCGACGTGGCCGACGTGGAGGCAGCGCTGGCTGGCGCCAAGGACATCATCGCCGAGGGAGTGAGCGAAAACGAGCAGGCGCGCAACACCGTGCGTGCGGCCTACCGCCGCGAGGCCGTGATCAGCGCGAAGGTCGTCAAGAAAATGGCCGAGACGGACGAGGCACAGAAGTTTGCCGACTACTTCGACTTCTCCGAGCCGCTGCGCCGCTGCTCCTCCCACCGACTGCTGGCCATGCGCCGCGGCCAGGAGGCGGGCGTGCTGCGCGTCGGCATCGCCATCGCCGACGAAGAACCCGTGGAGGACCGCCTGCGCCGACAGTTTGTCAGAGGCCACGGCGCCTGTCAAAGCCTCGTGGGCGAAGCCGTGGAGGACGCCTTCCGACGGCTCATAGACCCGAGTATCGAAAATGAGTTTACGGCGCTGAGCAAGGAAAAGGCCGACGAAGAGGCCATCCACGTCTTCGCCGAAAACCTGCGCCAGCTGCTCCTCTCCGCCCCGCTGGGACAGAAGCGCGTGATGGCCATCGACCCCGGATTTGCCAACGGATGCAAGATCGCCTGCCTCGACGCCCAGGGCAACCTGCTCCACCACGAGATCCTCTACCCTCACCCGCCCAAGCGCCACCGCGCCCAGGCCACTGTGGCGGCCGCACGCATGGTGAAGGACTTCGCCATCGAGGCCATCGCCATAGGCAACGGCACGGCGAGCCGCGAGACGAGGGACTTTGTCGACGAGATGCTCGACTACAATCCCGCCCTGCCGGAGGTGAGCGTCTTCACGGTCTCCGAGGACGGCGCCTCCATCTACTCGGCCTCGCCGACGGCGCGCGAGGAGTTTCCCGACGAGGACGTGACGACGCGCGGAGCGGTCTCCATCGGCAGAAGACTGATGGACCCGCTGGCCGAACTGGTCAAGATCGACCCGAAGAGCATCGGCGTGGGACAGTATCAGCACGACGTGGACCAGGCCAAACTCAAGCACTCGCTCGACCGGACGGTGGAGAGCTGCGTCAACCTCGTCGGCGTCAATGTCAATACGGCCTCGAAGCACCTGCTCATGTACGTCAGCGGTCTCGGACCGGCCCTGGCGCAAAACATCGTCGATTACCGCAGGGAGCACGGCGCCTTCACCTCGCGGGCCCAGCTGCGCAAGGTGCCGCGACTGGGACCGGCTGCCTACCAACAGTGTGCGGGTTTCTTACGCATCCCTGGAGCGAAGAATCCGCTCGACAACTCGGCAGTCCACCCCGAGAGCTACGCCATCGTGGAGCGCATGGCGGCCGACGAGGGCTGCACCGTGGCGCAACTCGTGGCCGACAAGCAAAAGCAGCGGCAGATCGACGTCAGGCGCTACATCACGTCCACCGTCGGACTGCCCACGCTCAACGACATCCTCGCCGAACTGGAGAAGCCGGGCCGCGACCCGCGCCAGCCCATCCAGGAGTTTCGCTTCTCCGACAGCGTCCACACCATCGACGACCTGGGCGAGGGAATGGAGCTGCCTGGCATCGTGACCAACATCACCAACTTTGGGGCCTTCGTCGATATCGGGGTCCATCAGGATGGACTCGTCCACATCTCTCAGTTGGCCGACAAGTTTGTCAAAGACCCCAACGAGGTGGTGAAGCTCCACCAGCAGGTCATGGTCCGCGTGACGGAGGTGGACTTGCGCCGTGGCCGCATCGCCCTGTCCATGCGCAAGGTGAAGCAGCCCTAAAGGTAAAGCAGTCCTAAAGGTGAAGCAGTCTTAAAGGAAAACAAAAAGACAATCCCGGACCACAACCAGTGTGACCCGGGATTGTCATTTCTCAATATCTTGCCTTAGTATCTTACCTTAATATCTTACCTTAGTATCTTACCCTATCTTGCTGCCGGCAAGGATGGCTCGCTGCCGGCAAAACGACGCGGCGCCTACGCCTGCTCAAACTCGCGGAGGAAGCGGGTGTCGTTCTCGGAGAAGAGACGGAGGTCGCTGACGCGATACTTGAGGTTGGTGATGCGCTCCACACCGAGTCCGAAAGCGTAGCCCGTATAGACCTCGGGGTCGATGTTGCAGGCAGCCAGGTCGTGGGGATCGACCATGCCGCAACCCAGGATCTCCACCCATCCCGTGTGCTTGCAGAAGCCGCAGCCCTTGCCGCCACAGATGTTGCAGGAGATATCCATCTCGGCGCTGGGCTCCGTGAAGGGGAAGTAGCTGGGGCGAAGGCGAATCTTCGTGTCGGCGCCAAACATCTCGCGGGCAAAGGTGAGCAACACCTGCTTCAGGTCGGTGAAGCTCACGCCCTTGTCCACATACAGGCCCTCCACCTGGTGGAAGAAGCAGTGGGCACGGGCCGAGATGGCCTCGTTGCGATAGACGCGGCCCGGGCAGAGAATACGGATGGGGGGCTCGTGGGTCTCCATATAGTGGGCCTCGTCGCCCGAGGTGTGGCTGCGCAGCAAGACGTTCTTGGTCACGTCGGAGGGATCGCTCCTGTCGATGAAGAAAGTGTCCTGCATGTCGCGTGCGGGATGGTCGGCGGCAAAGTTGAGCATCGTGAAGACGTGCTGGTCGTCGTCGATCTCGGGACCGCTATAGAGCGTGAAACCCATACGGGAGAATATGTCGATAATCTCGTTTTTCACCAGCGTCAGCGGATGGCGCGTACCCAGCGTCACGGGATAGGGCGTGCGCGTCAGGTCGATGTCGTCGCTCTGCGCCGCCTGGTCCTCCACCTGCTCCTTGAGCGCATTGATGCGGCTCTGGGCAAGCTGCTTGAGCTCGTTGATCTTGATGCCGACGGCACGCTTCTGGTCGGCGGCCACGTTGCGGAACTCGCCCATGAGAGCGTTGATCTCGCCTTTCTTGCTGAGGTACTTCAGGCGCAAACGTTCCACATCCTCGGCACTCTGCGCCGTCACCGTGCTGACTTCCTTCAGAAGTCCTTCTATCTTCTCTAATAACATAGCTCGCTTTAATTTTTCTGCAAAGTTACAGTAAATCAGATGAACCGCAAAATAAAACTGATTTTTATTTTGTATTGTCTGCGCTTTACGCTAACTTTGCACCCGTATTTTAGTATATCTATATATAATATTGAGAGAATGAGAAAGTTATTCTTGTTGACCATTGCGCTCTGCTGCGTAATGGTCGGATTGAACACTGGCTGCACGGACAAAAAGCCAGAGGCACTCGCCGACACGCTGGCCATCGACACCGACACCATCGCCGACACGACCCACGCCGACACCATCGCACGGATCGTCGAGGAGACACCGATGCCGAAGGCCGCCGACCAGCTCTTCGACGACTTCTTCTTCAACTTCATCGCCAACAGGCGCCTGCAGCGCGCCCGCATCGTGTTTCCACTACCCGTGACGCGGGGTGGCAAGACGAAGATGCTACAGAAGAGCCAGTGGAAGACGGAGCACTTCTTCATGCGCCAGCAATACTATACGCTCATCTTTGACAACGAGCAGCAGATGGACAACGCCAAATCGACCTCCCTCGACAGCGTGGTCGTGGAGAAGATCTATCTGCGCGAGGGACTGGTGGACCAGTATGCCTTTGGCCACGGAGACGGCAAGTGGCGCATGGAGCGCATCAATCAGATCAGCTTCAAGGACAATGTCAATGCCTCCTTCCTCAACTTCCTGCAGAAGTTCTTTGCGGCCAACGGCGCGGGAATGATCCGCAACCCGCTGCCCTACTCCGGTCCTGACCCCAACGGCGAGGAGACGAGCCACGTGGAGACGACGATACCAGCCGAGGAGTGGAGCACCTTCCTGCCCACCATGCCCGACAATATGATCTACAATATCCTCTACGGCCAGAAGTATGGCAAGAGCCAGCGCAAGATACTGGTCTTCAGAGGACTCTCCAACGGCATCGAGACCCGACTGGTCTTCAAGCAGCGTCACGGCAAATGGCGCCTGGAGAAGATTAAGGCATATTGATCTCGTCTTTGATCTGATCCGGGCCACAGGGTCCGGCCCACCACAACCACATCACACCCGATGCGACCCACGGCCAAACAAGACCAGGGCGCATCGGTTTTGTTCGAACGAAGGATTTTTGTTCAGACAAAGAAATCTTGTCTCAAACGAAGGGATCATGTCCCAAACGAAGAAATCGTGTTCAAACAAAGGAATCGTGTCCCAGACAAAGGATTCGTGTCCGAACGTAGGATTCTTATTCAAATGAAGGAGAAAACAGATGATAGACAAAAAAAACTATAGTTTACTGGCCCACAACACCTTCGGCATCGACGTCCGCTGCCGAAGATTCGTGGAGTATGGCTCCGTCGAAGAGGCGCAGGAGCTGGTCCGAGCCCTTACCCCCGAGGACGGCCCGCTGCTCATCCTTGGCGGCGGCAGCAACCTGCTACTGACGGGCGACTACGAGGGGACGGTGATCCACTCCGCCATCCGATTCATCGAGCCGCTGGGAGAAGGACGCGTGCGCTGCGGATCAGGACAGGAGTGGGACGCCTTCGTGGCGTGGTGTGTCGCCAATGGCTACCACGGCGCGGAGAATCTCTCGCTGATACCGGGCGAGTGTGGTGCCAGCGCCGTGCAGAACATCGGTGCCTACGGCGCGGAGGCCTGCGACCTCATCGAAGAGGTGGAGGCCGTGGAGATAGCGACGGGACGCCTCTGCCGCCTCAAGGGCAGCGACTGTGGCTACAGCTACCGACAGAGCCGCTTCAAGCACGAGTGGCGCGACCGCTTCCTCATCACCTCCGTCACCTACCGGCTTTCCACACAGTTTAATCCCCAACTCGACTATGGCAACATCCGTACGGCCCTGGCCGAGAAAGCCATCACCCACCCCACGGCGGAGCAGATGCGACAGACGATCATCGAGATCAGGCGCAGCAAACTCCCCGACCCCAAGGTCTTTGGCAACGCGGGCAGCTTCTTCATGAACCCCATCGTCGGCGAAGAGAAGTTTAGGAAACTGCAGGCGCAATATCCACAGATTCCCCACTACGAGGTGGCTGACGCCGACGGGACGACTCGCTACAAGGTGCCCGCTGGCTGGCTGATAGACCAGTGTGGCTGGAAAGGACGGTCGCTCGGACGGGCGGGGGTCTATGCGCGCCAAGCGCTCGTGCTCATCAACCTTGGCGGGGCGACGGGCCAGGAGGTCAAGAAGCTCTGCGAGGCCGTGCGCCACGACGTGGCCGAGCGGTTCGGTATAGAAATCAACCCCGAGGTGAATATCCGATGAGACTGACGTTCTTAGGTACGGGAACGTCCAACGGCGTGCCCGTCATCGGCTGCGACTGCGAGGTCTGCCGCAGCCAAGACCCGCGGGACCAGCGTCTGCGCACCTCCGCGCTCATAGAGACGGAGACCACGCGCGTGCTGATCGACTGTGGGCCCGACTTCCGCCAGCAGATCCTTCGCCAGCCCTTCCGCAAGATCGACGGACTGCTCATCACGCACATCCACTACGACCACGTGGCGGGCATCGACGACGTGCGCCCGTTCTGCCAACTAGGACCGGTCAATATCTATGCCGACGCAGCCACCTGCAGCGGCTTGCACCACACCATGCCCTACTGCTTCGGCGAGCATCTCTACCCAGGCGTACCCAAGCTGGCTCTCCACACCATCGCTCCGCACGATCCGCTGCAGATCGGCGACCTCAAGATCGTGCCCATCGTGGTGCTCCACGACAAGATGCCCATCCTCGGGTTTCGCATCGGACCACTGGCCTACATCACCGACATGAAGTCGATCGACGAGACAGAACTACCTTATCTACAGGACGTTGACACGCTCGTGGTCAATGCGCTGCGCTGGGATCCGCCCCACCACTCCCATCAGCTGGTGAGCGACGCCATCGACTTCGCACACCGCCTGGGCGTACGGCGCACCTACCTCACGCATCTCACCCATAAGATCGGACGCTACGCCGAGGCCAGCAAGCGGTTGCCCGAGGGGGTGAGCTTCGCCTACGACGGACTGCAGATCGACGTCTGACCGAGGCAAACTGCCCGCATCCACACAAGTTCTCATCCCACGTTCCTTCCCTCGGAGGGAGCGTGGGGATGATGCTATCATACGAGGCCGATAGGGCGCGGGCGTAGCGATCGTGACGCCCCGGCATGGAAGCATCCTTTAAGAAAACTAAAAAAACAAATACGCCCCGATACAATCCGGATTATTTTTTGTAACTTTACACTCCCCTATTGTGCCCCTGGCACAACTGCCGGGGGACGCTGCCTCACGGCAGGCTGAAGAAGAAATCAAAAAAAGAACAATATAAATGCATTTCAAATGGAATTACGAATCGCCTTCGCCCGATCGGCAACGTGCGGCCAAGGAGTTGGGTGAGAAGCTGAATATCAGCCCGATACTCGCCAACCTGCTCATCGATCGCAGCATCACGACCGAGTCGGCAGCCAAGCGCTTCTTTCGTCCGCAACTGGCCGATCTCATCAACCCGTTTCTGATGAAGGACATGGATCTCGCCGTGGACCGCCTCAACGACGCCATGGGGCGCAAGGAGCGCATACTGGTCTATGGCGACTACGACGTGGATGGATGCACGGCCGTCGCGCTGGTGTACAAATTTCTGCGACAGTTCTACTCCAACATCGACTATTACATCCCCGACCGCTACGACGAGGGGTATGGCATCAGCCACAAAGGACTGCAGTATGCGGAGGAGACGGGGGTGAAACTCATCATCATCCTCGACTGTGGCATCAAGGCGGTGGAAGAGATAGCACACGCCAAGCAGCTGGGCATTGACTTCATCATCTGTGACCACCACGTGCCGGACGACGAACTGCCGTGTGCCGTGGCGACGCTCAACCCGAAGCGGGCGGACGACACCTACCCGTTCAAGGAGCTCTGTGGCTGCGGCGTGGGATTCAAGTTTATGCAGGCCTTTGCCAAGAACAACGGCATTCCCTTCTCGCGCCTCATCCCGCTGCTCGACTTCTGTGCCGTGAGCATCGCGGCCGACCTCGTGCCCGTGGTGGACGAGAACCGCATCCTGGCTTTCCACGGCCTGAAGCAGCTCAACCAAAACCCCAGCGTCGGCCTTAAGGCCATCGTGGACGTGTGTGGACTGAGCGGGCGCGAACTGTCAATGAGCGAGATCATCTTCAAGATAGGACCGCGCATCAACGCCAGCGGACGCATGGAGTGTGGCAAGGAGAGCGTGGATCTGCTCGTGGAGCGGGATATCAACGAAGCGCTGCGAAGGGCACGCCACATCGACACGTACAACGAGCAGCGAAAGGGCATAGACCGACAGATGACGGACGAGGCCAACCTGATCGTGAACCGACTGGAGAGCCAAAGCCACCAGAGCAGCATCGTCCTCTACGACGAACACTGGAAGAAGGGCGTGGTGGGCATCGTGGCCAGCCGACTGACAGAGATCTACTTCCGCCCCACCGTGGTCATCACGCGCGAGGGAGACCTGGCGACAGGATCGGCTCGGAGCGTGGCGGGATTTGATATCTACTCGGCCATCAAGAGCTGCCGCGACTTGCTGCTCAACTTCGGCGGCCATACCTACGCGGCAGGACTGACGCTGCGCTGGAGCGACGTGAGGGAGTTTCGCAACCGATTCCAGGCCTATGTGGATAGCCACATCCAGCCGGAGCAGACGGAGGCTTTCCTCCACATCGACGCGCTCATCGACTTCAAGGATATCACGAAGAAGCTGCACAACGACCTCAAGCGCTTCGCTCCGTTCGGACCGGGCAACACGAAACCAATCTTCTGCACGAAGGATGTCTATGACTTCGGCACGTCGAAGGTGGTGGGACGCGAGCAGGAACACATCAAACTGGAATTGGTCGATTCCAAGTCGAACAACGTCATGAACGGCATCGCCTTCGGACAGAGTGCAGCAGCACGCTACATCAAGTCGAAACGGTCGTTTGACATAGCCTATACCATCGAGGACAACGTGTTCAAGCGGGGGGCGGTGCAACTGCAGATAGAGGACATAAGACCCACCGAGACGGAGGAAGGAGAGGGATAAAAGAGTGGTGGCAGACTATCGCGCCATACTGCGTGAGCACTGGGGCTACCCTGACTTCAGAGGCATCCAGCGCGAGATCATCGAGAGCATAGGGGCTGGAAAGGACACCCTGGGACTGATGCCGACGGGGGGAGGAAAGTCTATCACCTTCCAGGTGCCTGCGCTGGCAATGGAGGGTGTGTGCCTGGTCATCACGCCCCTGATCTCGCTGATGAAGGACCAGGTGGACCATCTGCGCAGGAGAGGCATCAGGGCGGCAGCTATCCACGCGGGAATGCAGCGGTCCGACATCGTCCAGACGTTGGAGAACGCCGTCTTCGGGGGCGTGAAGTTGCTCTACATCTCGCCCGAACGACTCGGCTCCGAACTCTTCCTGGCCAAACTTCGCCACATGAGGGTGAGCTTCGTCACTGTGGACGAGGCCCACTGCATCAGCCAGTGGGGCTACGACTTCCGCCCTTCCTACCTGGAGATAGCGAAGATAAGGCAACTGCTGCCCGAGATTCCCATCCTCGCACTGACCGCCACGGCCACTCCCGCCGTGGTGGAGGACATCCAACGCCAACTCCAGTTTCGCACACCCAACGTATATAAGATGAGTTTCGCACGCGCGAACCTTTCTTATATCGTGCGCCGCACCATGGACAAGGAGGCGGAGCTGGTCCACATTCTCCGACAGACCAGCGGATCGTCCATCGTCTATACGCGCAGCAGGGAGGCCACACGCGAACTGGCCAAAATGCTCATGCAGCAGGGCATCAGTGCGACATGGTATCATGCGGGACTGGAACCGAGCGTGAAGGAGGAACGGCAAAACCTGTGGCAGACCGACAAAGTGCGCGTCATGGTGGCGACCAACGCCTTCGGCATGGGTATAGACAAACCGGACGTCAGCATGGTGATCCACCCAGACGCCCCCAACTCCATCGAGGAGTATTTCCAAGAAGCGGGACGCGCGGGACGCGACGGCAACCAGGCCTACGCCGTGCTGCTCTACGAAGAGGACGATGCCTACAAACTCAAATGCCGCGTCGCCTCCTCCTTTCCCGAGAAAGAACTCATACGCACCATCTACAACCAAATCGCTTATTTCTTCGTCGTGGGCGTGGGCTGCGGAGCGGGCCATACATTTGAGTTTAGCCTGGAGCGGTTCTGCCGGGCATACCGCCACTTCCCCACCCAGGTACACACGTCGCTGGAACTACTGCAGCGGGCGGGATACATCTACTATGATCCCAACCCGGACAGCAAGGCAAGGCTGCGGTTCCTACTCCAGCGAGAGGACTTGTACCGCCTCGACCATAGCACGCCCAAGGAGAACGCCGTCATCACGGCATTGCTGCGGATGTATGGAGATCTGTTTGTCGATTTCAGTTTCATCGACGAGAGTTTTGTGGCCAAGGAGGCCAACTTGTCGCGCGAGGAGACCTATACGACGCTTCGGGCACTTGACCAAAAGCACATCGTGAAGTTTATCCCTCGCAAAAACATTCCCCTCATCACCTATCGCAAGGACAGAATCGACGGAGAGGACCTGATCATTGGTCCCGAAGTCTATGAGGACCGCAAGGCCGACTTCGAGAAGCGCATCCTTGCCATGATTGACTATTGTGAGAATGAGAGCGAATGCAGAAGTCGCCAGCTGCTCCGCTATTTCGGCGAGACCGAGAGCGAGGACTGTGGCCACTGCGACGTCTGCCGGGCAAGGCGCAAGGAAAGTAGCGACGAGGCGCTGCGGCAGGCTATCCTGCAACAACTGGCGGACCGGAAGGGCCACGCGCTCGCCGAGATCAAAGAGCTATTTGGACACGTCAAGGCTGGACAGGTGCTCAACCGCCTCATGGCCGAGGAACAGGTGGCAACGGATGGCAGCAAGATTTGGCTGAAAGACTAAAAACGCGAAAGTCGCAAAACCCTTGCAGAGAATCCGCGTTTCTACTCGAAGTGCAGCTCGCAACGGCAGACCTCGCGCTGATCTTCCCCCTCCCTCACCTTGCAGACGCTCACGCCAAAAGCAAGACCATCGTCGGAAAGCGGCTGGCGATAGAGACGAAGCCGGTCTCCCTGATAGCTTTCTGCCACATAGGCCACGTCGATGCGGCGCAGGCGGTGGGACTCGTACCAGGAGAGTGGCCAAAGGTCGAGGACATGGTCGATGTACTTCACGCTATTGATGTGGCCGTTGATATCCACATCGCTATAGAAAGTGTCCAACTCTCGCACCAACTCCAGGCGGTCGCCGAGTTTCACGCGCGAGGGACTGGCAATGGGGCACGGATAGTCGCGGTCCAGGTAGGCCGTAAGCAGGCCGTCGTGGATGGCAAGGATATCGGCAGGCTGGCGCGTCTCGGTGTCGATCATCGCCCAGATGCTGCGACCGTAGCCATAGACGCTCCCCGTAGGCGAACCGATCTTGAAGTTACGGCTCGTGAAATACTTCATCGCACTGTCGCACCAGGTCTCGATAAAAAACGGGTCGTAGGCGCGGGGCATGGCCTCCAGTTCTATGCACAGGCGGCTCAACACCCAGGTGCGGTGGATGGTGTGGAGGTAGTTCATACCAAACTCGCGGTCGTCGGAGTGGAAGTCGGCGGCATTGAGCAGGGCGTTGCCCAACTGGCCCACCGTCAGATGCTTGGAGAAGTCGCAACGAAACGGGTCGGCCATCATATCGTAGTGTGCCACCTTGGGCAATAATTCTTTTTCCATATAGTTGGTATTTTATGATTCGCAAGCTACAACAGTCCATCTATAGCAAGCTGCTTGCAAAGTTAGCCATTTCTCTTCATTCTGCCAAGACTCTCAAGCCTCAGTTTCTCTGTTTTTCTTTCTTTTCCTATCGCCCACGCTCTCAAAACAAGGCTTATCTCGGCCTGGAGCATGTCTCGGAAATAGAAGACCAACCCAATCACAACGAACGTTTTGGGAGATCATAGAATTTCAAGCAAGCCTCAACGAGCACCTGAGGATCATAGATGGCAAAAGACCGACTTCACAGCCGGCCTTTTTTCATTACAAAAACATTATGAAATAATTCCTTTTGAACAAGATTTCATTTACCAAGTTGTACTAACTGTTTTACGGTTGCAAAGGTACGACTTGGCGGAAAAGTACACAATACCTAAAAAAAGGTATTTTGCTTTTCTCTGTCTTCTTTCGTTGCCACAACGAGCCCGAATCCTACAAGCGGACGAGCGTAGAAGCGCGTTGCTTGCCTTCCACCTGGAGGACAAAGACGCCCTTCGTAGTGGGCAGGGGAAGCTGGTAGGAAGGCTGGTTGGCAGGAAGCTGCCAGCGGCTCACCTTGGCGCCTGTGGGCGAGAAGATTGTCACGGCGAAAGGCTGCGTGGGAGTTTCGTCAAAAGAGAGCGTGAGGACGCCCTCCCCTATACGGACCTTGACGCCACGAAGCGGAGTGGCGGAGACTTCCCCTATCCTGTCGAAGTGGAGCAGATGAAGCAATCCTTTATAGACGTCTATCTCGCCGTAGCCATAGCGGTTGTTGGGGACGGGAAGTCCGGAGACGGTGCGGTGGCTCGTGGCGGCAATGGTCTCAAGAGCCTGCTCGGGCGTGAGCGTGGGGCGGGCCTGCAGCCAAAGGGCAATGGCCCCTGCCACTACGGGTGCGGACATGGAAGTGCCGGAGTTGGCATTCCATGCGTAGGTGCGTCCATTATACTGGAAATGAGCCACATCGCTGCGCAGCGGCGCTCCTTGGTTGTCCGGATTGGCTATGAAGAAGGAGCTATAGGCCGAGATGACATTGGTGCCTGGCGCACAGACATCGGGCTTCGTCCGCCCATCCATCGTCGGGCCCACGGAGGAGTAGTCGGCTTTGAGTCCATTGCCTCCTTTGCTGACGTGCCAGTCGCCCTGGTAGTTGTAAAACTGGTTGCGCCAGGTGGTCGCTCCCACGCTGATGACGCGGTTTGCCGCGCTCGGCACGAGGATGCTATGACTCTGCTCTCCTGCCGACATTGTGGGGTCTAAGTCGCTGTTCCAAGTCAAAAGACCATTGTAGAAGAACTCCACGTCGGCTTCTTTCCCCCGCACGTCGAGGGCCGTGCTCGGCGTACCAAGTCGCTGCTCCTGCTGCATCGTCACGTCATAGAACACACCCTGGCCAACGGCAGGGGCCTCATAGGCTTGGACCAGCACCACCATGCGGTTGCCTGGCGAGGTCATGACGGTGTCGCAGAGCAAAGAGTCGGAGGCGGCGAGCACCTCCTGCGTAGGATAGTCGAAACTGACGGGTGCGGCGGGGTTGGCATAGGTCTTGATCCGGATAGTGAAGGGGTCGGCGGACCGCAGAGTGGCTGTGCCGACAGGTGAGTTGGCTGCGATGAAAAGGCCTGCGTGCTCCTCGCCACGAGGCTTGCGGAAGTAGGCCAGTCGCTCGCCGTTGTTACCCGCCGAGGCCACCAGGATGCGGCCTGGTCCCTGGAGCGAGTCAAGCACCTCGTAGTAGAGGCGGTCTTCGTCGTGGGCACTCTCAGGACTTCCCTCGCTAAAATTGATCACGCAGGGCTTGCCAACACTGGCTGCATAGTCGAAAATATACTTGAAGCCCAGGGCGTCGGTGGCCGTCGTGTATTTATAGATGAGCGACGTGTCGATGATGGCTGCGTCGTCTCCCGTCGCATTGCATACCAAGCAGAGGTCGGCGTCGGGGGCAATGCCACCGTAGGGGGAGTCGAAGCCGCTTCCGGCAGCTATTCCTGCCGTGTGGGTGCCGTGGGTCTGCACGTTGCCGTCATAGGGGCAACCCAACTGGAGCAAAGCCTCCTCGCCTCGATAATCGCGGCCGACATAGTAGGGCGATCCGATGGTGTCAGGCGACAGATGGTCCCACAAGGCCTGGATACGATAGCGGCTCATGTCGCGCGTATAAAAGGTGGGGTGAGTCAGGTCGAAACCGATGTCCTGCACGCCGACGACCACACCCTCGCCCGTGAAAGCTTGCGGCAGATCGCGTCCCTCATAGGCTGGAATCGCATTGACAATGGTGCGCGTAGTGTCCATCGTGACAGTGCAGGAGCGGTGGGTTTCTATTCGCATCACTCGTCCGTCGAGCGACAAAGCCCCGATATGGCGCAAGGGGATGGAGACGATATGGAGGGAAGGTCCGAAACTCGCCAAGCGCTCCACACCATAGCGCTGAAAGAGCTCATCGGCGTCACCCTCAGTACGGATGAAGGCCGACAGTTCGCGTCCTTCCATGTTGCCAAGCTGTGGGCGCTGGCGTAGTTCTGCGCGCGCCAGGGTAGCCACTTCGCGTACGAAAGGCGAGAGTTTGTAATAGGCCGCTTGCTGCGCTTGCATGGAAAGCGAAGCGAAAAGGAGGGTTGAGAGGGTGAGGATGCGCATAGGAATCGGAATGTTGAGGGTGAAACTTGTTTTTTCTCTAATGAGACGAACTTGAGTAGTACGAGGCTGCTATTTGATGTCCGCTCTATGAGGTGGGCAAAGACCAGAGAGGGGCATGCGTGCCAGCAAGGATGCCAAGGACTAAGCCCGCAGCTCTCGGAAGGTATAGACCATGACCGGAACGGTGACGATGAAGGCAAACAGGTCGCTTACGCTCTGACAGACCTCCACGCCCGTCAGTCCCAGCCAACAGGGGAGGACGAGGATGCTGGGGATGAAGAAGAGACCATTGCGAGAGGCTGCCAGCAGATTCGCACGCCACGGTTTGCGGCAGGTCTGCGTGAGCATATTGCTCGACATCATGGTAGCACAGAGCGGAAGGGTAAGCAACTGCCATCGGAGGGCCACAACGCCGACCGCCACCACCTCCATATCGTCGCGGAAGAGGGCGATGAGCTCAGAACTGAAGAGCCATCCCAAGCCCGAGACCGCAAGGAGGAAGACCGTGCCGACTATCGTCGTGAACCACCAGGCGCGCTTGAGCCGACTATACAGTTTCGCTCCATAGCAGAAACCGCACAACGGCTGAAAGCCCTGGCCGAGCCCGATGACTACTGCCATCACCAACATCGTGATTCTTCCGACAATACTCATGCCCGCAATGGCAGCATCGCCCCATGTCCCTGCGGCGTGATTGAGCAGCATCGTCGATATGCAGAGCAGTCCCTGACGGGACATGGAGGGACTACCTCCATAGAATATCTCTTTGACAGCAGACCAGGAAGGGGCGAAGTCGCGCCAATAAATGCCAATGTTTCCCTCGTGGTGGGACATGCGAAACAGCAGGAGAAAACTGACGACTTGCCCGATGACCGTGGCAAGGGCGGCTCCCTGCACCTTCAGATCGAGCAGGAAGATGAGAAGGGGATCCAAGGCCACATTGAGGACCGCTCCAGTCACAATGCCCACCATCGCATAGGCGGCGTTGCCCTGCAGGCGAAGCTGGTTGTTGAGCGTCAGCGACGACATCAGAAAAGGCATTCCCAGCAGCGAGACCGAGAGATAGCTTTCCGTCAGGGGCAAGATGGTGGGCGTGGAACCGAGGAGCAGGGCCAAAGGATGCAGAAAGACCAGGCCCAAGGTCATGAGGGCCAGTCCCGTAAAGAGTGAAAGAAAGAACCCATCTGCGGCCATGCGGCGGGCATTGCCATGACGGCGAGCTCCCAGTTCGCGCGAAATGTAGTTGCCCGATCCGTGACCGAAGAAGAAACCAAAGGCCTGCATGAAGAACATCAGCGGAAAGACAACGCCCACCGCAGCCGTGGACTGCGTGTCGAGCTGTCCGACGAAGAATGTGTCAGCTATGACATACAAACTCGTCACCAGCATACCGACAATGGTCGGAACGGCCATTGTCGGTATTACCCGGCGGATGGGAGCCGTCGTCAGGTAGGTGTAGTTGTCTTTCCCTCCGTGCATGTCAGTCGCTTATACCTCCTTTTTCTTCTGAAGTTGCTCGATGATGGTGGCGACAATACGCTCTGCCGATCGGCCGTCCCAACGCTCGGGCAAGGCAGCCTTCTTCCATTTGCCCTGCAACAGGTCGTTCAAGGCGGTTTGGAGCAGGTCGGGATTCTCGCCCACAAGCACATTGGTACCTACCTTCACGGTCTCGATGTGCTCCGTATAGCTATTCAGCGTGATACAGGGCACACCGTTGAACGTAGCTTCCTCGGCCACGTTGCCCGAGTCGGTAATGATGCCGCGGGCGTGGGCGGTGAGGAATCCAAACTCCAGGTAGTCCAAAGGTTCGGCAAAGCGCAGCGACTTCAGCGCTCGTTGGGCGGCTATTTGCTCCACCGTCTCGCGGGATCGGCCACGCAAGGGTGCGATCACGGGAATGCCAGCCTTTGTGGCCTCGGCGTCGAGGACGCGCAACATGGCTTCCAGTCTCTGAGTGTCGGCAATGAGCAACTTGCGGTTGAGCGTCAGCACAAGGTAGGAAGCATCCGTGATGGCGGGCAGGGCCGGGTGCTTGGCCAGCTCGTTGCCGATGCCTTCGATACGCTGACGACAGAAGCGGAGGTTGTCGATGAGGATGTTGCCCACCATATAGACTTTCGACAGCTCTGCTCCCTCACGATTGGCAATACTATTATTGCTGATGCCTGCGGTGAAGAGCAGGTCTGAGAGACCATCGATGACGAGGCGGTTGATCTCCTTCGGCATATTGATATCGAAGGAGCGTGTGCCTGCGGCAATATGGGCCAGCAGGATACCTTGCTTCTTGGTGACGATGGCAGCGGCCATGGTTGAGGCAAGATCATCCACTACTACCACGGCGTCGGTGGGATGCTGCTGCAGATAGACCTCGAAACGAGACATCACCTGCCCCGTAAGCTCGTTGAGATTCTCGCAGTCCACACCCAGATACTCATCGGGCAGGTGGATGCTCAGGTCGTCGAAGAGCGTTCCTTCCAGCGTGGGGTCTCCTTGGCAGCCCGTATAGACGAGCGAATAGCTGATGGGGCTTCCCTCCCTCCGCAAGTTGTCTATCTGGCGGATGAGCGGGGCGACCTTGATGAAATTGGGGCGTGCGCCCGAAACGATACATATCTCCATAGTGTGATGCTTTTTACAATGCAAAGTTAGTCATTTTTTGGCAGACAGGGGAGAAATTCCCACATATCTTTTCGTAAACACCTGTTTTCACATGCAGACCAAGCCGCTCAATCCCGAGAGAGGCTCTTGGAGTTCAAACAAATCGTGTATACGGTATTGTGAGTAGTATTTCATGTCGCCCTTACGAGTTTTAACACATAAAAGTGGTTCTTGCGGAAAATGGAGTGATTCGACGTGGACACATAGAAGACAACTTGAACAACTTTTACAACAAGTAACAACTCTTTCGGTAAGCCATGAGCAGAACTGAGCTTGCTCAAGTTATGCCATGGCGAGAAAGAGTGCCATGTAATGGAACAGCTTCGCGGGGACATCGCCTCTTCGAGGCCCATGCTGACCAAGGGTTGCTGCAAGGGAAACAACTATGAACAAAACCTATCACTCGATTTTCCGGATGAACCCCTTTTGTCCCCTATTCACTACGAAGGGATAACACGTATAGAGCAATTGGAAATACCTGAGGATGTATTGCGTGAGGCTATTTGCAATGTCATTGTACACCGTGACTATATGGGTGTGCATACACAGATGAAAGTGTACGATGACTGTATCATGCTCTGGAACGATGGCAAACTGCCCGAAGGCATTGACCAAGAAAAACCGTTCGCAGAACATGCCTCACACCCCCGCAACCGCAACATAGCCAATGCCTTCTACAAGGCTGGCTTTATCGAGACATGGGGACGTGGCATTAACAAGATACGTCAAGGCTTGAAAAAGATGGGACTTTCTGAGCCTAAAATCGAGAATCATGTCAGCGGAACATTGATTATCATTTACCGTAATGGCGGTGTAAATGGCACTAATGACACCAATCATGTCGGAAACATGTCGGAAACGAATGTCGGAAACGAAGCTTACTGAACGTCAACGGTTTATCTTGTCCATCATCAAAGCCAATCCATTTGTTACTGGAAAAGAAATATCGGAAACATTGTCGGTGACACAGCGTACGATAGAACGCGATTTGGCGGCAATGCAGAAAGCTGGCATCATTCGTCATGAAGGCAAGGTTAATGCAGGTGTGTGAGTGGTGCTTGAAAAGCCACAAAAAGTTGCCCAGGATTTTTCCATGTCGAAGAATTCACTTATCTTAGTGTTGCAAAAACAAACAAGAGAATCCGACGATAAACATGACAAAGATACAAATTAAATCCGAGGAACTCACTCCTTTTGGAGGAATATTTTCAATCATGGAGCAGTTGGACTCCACATTATCATCTGTAATCGACTCAACCCTCGGTCTAAGGTGTAGATTGTTCGGTTATCAGTACAGCGAAATCATCCATTCACTCATGAGTATCTACTTCTGTGGTGGCTCATGTATTGAGGATGTCACTACTCATTTGATGAACTATCTCTCGCTTCATCCGACACTTCGCACTTGTAGCTCTGATACTATCCTCAGAGCGATAAAGGAGCTGACGCAAGAAAACATTTCATACACATCAGATGCGGGTAAGAACTACGATTTCAAAGTCTTGCCGTCAGAAAATGCGTTTCCGACTTTTTCGCCCAACTGGATATAGCTATGATGAATAGGGTCGAAGACAATCAGCTCCATCTTCTCCATGTCTGGATTTCCGTCTTCTGCCAGATACTTCTCATCTACAAGAATATTGACGATTTCGGCAATGAGATAATAACCGGTTTCGCTTTCGTCGTATTTCTCCTTGATGCGGCACTCCAGGGTCATCGGGAAATCGGTGAACACAGGAGCGTTGACCATACTCGCCTTCTCGATGTTCCATCCCGTCTTCTCCATCTTTTTCGGGTCGTTCTTGGCAGAAACAATGCCCACGAAATCAGAAGCCACCATGGTTTTCTTGGTAGCGAAGGCAACGGTAAACTCGCCACCAAGCTTCAGGTTGTCTGTGGTGACGTGAACAGTATGAAAGATCTATGGATGATGATGTCGTGATAAATGTCGGGAAAGATTTTGAAAATGTCGGGAAAGAAAAACTGATTGAACTTTCTGAACGTCAGCAGAATATCATTTCTGTTGTTAAATATCATCCGGCAATAACGATTCCGGAATTGGCGCAGAGAAAATCGGGAAAGAAAACTGTAACGACACGTACTATTAAAAGAGATATTGCTGCTCTTCAAGCCAAGGGAATCTTGAAACGTGAAGGCGGTAGAAAAAGTGGAAAATGGATAGTTGTAAACATCTGAATAACCCGAAATCACTTTTATTGTATTGGAAATTTATATTAATTTAAATAGTAGCTTATGAGCAATGTATATTTTGAACCTTTACAGGTGAATTACAACAAGTTACAAATACATTTGATATGACTACCGATT
>OBKW01000100.1_pt1 | contig 50554 bp, 38 predicted proteins | sample 1519791 | NCBI WGS metagenome assembly OBKW01 (sample SAMN02044682, study PRJEB22538) | human gut metagenome
ACAAGAACGTACAACGAGTTTTTTTTATTTATATTGGGAGTTTTGACACACCCTCCATAAACTATTTCTTTGTAAAAATGCTGAAAGCGGAGGATATCCACCCACCCATGTATGGCATTAACCGACAGGCTGTTCATCTTGTCCGCAGTGTTGAAATCATAGACTCTGCCAGAAGCTGACTGATAGGTGGTGTTCTCACAAGTTAGTTCCTCGATAGCGCGTAATATGGTGTCCGCACTGCAAGTGCGAAGGGATGGATGAAGAGACAAATGCCTCATGAGGTGAGTTGTCACATCTTCGACACATGAGCCGCCACAAAGATAGACGCACATCAAAGAGCGCAGGATCTCGCTATACTGATAGCCATACCATTTGCATCTCATCCCCAATGTGGAGTCTATGGTTTGAGCTAAAAAAGCATCAAGTTGCTCCATGATTGGAAAAATTCCTCCAAAAGGAGTGAGTTTCTCGAATTTTATTTGTACATTTGCCATGTCATTCGGATATTTTGCTATACTTCTTTTTGCAGCACTAAGGTAGGTGAAAAATCTGACATGGCAAAATCCAGAGCAACTTCTTGTTGCTCAAGTACTTATAAAAATGCTAACTCATAGTGCTGCGGAAATTAGGAATATTATGATAGATGATAGTCAATTACAGTATTTGTGGGATACCTATAAAGATTATCGCATTGTAACCATTCTGCCTGGTTATAAAAATGAAGACCCAATATCACTTAAAGATTTGTATGATAAATGGGAAAAACACATGAATTCTGGTAGGACTAGCTTAGAATACTTTAAGGAATACTGTGAAGATGGTATGTTAAGAGTATCTGGCGATGGCGAGTGGTCGTATATAAAATATGCTTTTATGAGAATTCAAACATACTATTTATATGATTTTTATGTCAATTATACAAATTCTTCATCGCATCCATCTTTCTTAATCTTATCCCCTAATAGCAATTGTTGTGTTCGGGAAATCCCCAAAACACAATGGAAGTTTTGGGTAGAAGCAATGGATTATTAAATTAGTGGACACTAGGTGGTTAGATAAAATGCAGCATTTGGTGGACACTTTGAGGCTCCTGTGAGAGATTATCTCAAAGCCCGTTGCCGGCAGCGGCCTCAGGTTGGGCAATCGTGTCAATAAAAATCATTAGAGGACAACAAGCTATGCTTGACCGTGATTCTTTCGTTCTTTGACTGCGTATTCCGGTGATACCCGTTCACCAATTCTGGTGATATCCGTTCACTCGGTTGGTAACGCAAGTTCAACATTGAATTGTAATTCCTAGTTCAGGTGTAGCTTAACCCAAGTTTGCCCCCTTGCTAATCGTTTGCCTTTCTATTCAGCGTTTTGCGATTCTCATTTGCACCGCTGTGTACTACAAACTTTTTGGGATTTTGATTTTTCTGAATGGCATTTTGCAAAATGGAAAGATAATGCCCTATGCGAGGAGGTATCACGGACGCCTCAAATAGTTTGATTTTGCGAAAGTAGTGAAGAGAAGCTTGCCGTGAGAAGTCAGCAGGCGCCATAGTAATGCAATAATCGATAACGTGGCATGAAGGACAGAGCCTAACAATTTAACCCAAATTGGTCGTTTTCTAATGACCGATTGGGGTTAAAAGCGGCCTAAAAAACGGAGTATTACCGTTCACCAGTTGCGAAGGTGCGTGACAGTCACGCTTAGGACTCAATTACTATCATGTTTAAAAGACATTTTCCCCAAAGCGTTGAATGATGTCGGATTTGACTTGAGTCTGTACGCCCTGTATCACTTTTTCCAGCACAAGTATCTGGTGAGGCAATGGTATCAGACTACTTTCGTAAGGGGGAAAGCAGTCGTTTCTGCGCCGTCTCCTCTTTTATTCTGGCCGCAATAGAGACGTAGCGCACATATGCCATGCCCGAACCGACAGTGTTTACCTCATCTTCCACCACGTCCGTGCGTTGCACCTGCATGAAGGTGTTGTCTTCCAGCACATGCACCCACAGCGTTTCCTTGCCGAACAAGGTCTTGCTGCCTATTATTTCCACACTTTTGCCTTTATATCTCATTTGCCTTCTGTTCTTATGTTCTCCGTTTCTATCGTCAGCACTTCATGTTAAAGAAATCGGAATTTCTTAACACGTTATTCATGTCATGTTAAGAAAATCGGGATTCTTTAACACGTTACTCAGGTCATGTTAAGGAATTGGTGATTTTTCAACATGAACAGATTCAACACCATCTGCATGATCAGCCTCTTGTTGTTCACCTTGTTGTTTGTCAGTTCTTTTATATTTTTGTGCAGGATGATTGGAAATAGGAAATAGTCGCTTCAAAAGTCCATTGTCCACCATCATTGTTAATGATATTATTATTAAGATACTTTGCACTCCTTTGAACCTCACGTGCTATTTCTTCTAATGATATCCATTCGCTCGCACATTCAACTATCATGTTAAACAGTTCATTCCGGCTGCATCTCTTTTTCAGTCTCTTTTTACAGTCCGAGCTTTCCACATTAGAACTTGAGCTTTCCACATTAGAGCTGGAGCTTACCACATTAGCACTGTTGTTAGTAAGGATTTCTCCTTTGTTCAGCTGATAAGTAGTGCCTCGTCCGATTCCGTCAGAAACGAGAAACCCTTCAGCACACAAGTCCTTCAGCATCTTTGAAATGTCGTACTTATGCATGTTGAGAGAGAATCTCAGACGTTCATTTGACACAACATCCTCTGTCAGAGCAAAGGCTAATGTCAACAACTTGTTGTGTTCCATGTGAATTACGTTCTCTCCAAACAGTGATACTAACTCTTCCTTAATCTTATCGTCCAAAATGGAAACGAGTGGCAGGGTTAGCACAACTGTGTCTGGACGGTTTCTCTCTTCGAGCATGGGCGCAATCCAGTTTGCTTCTCTCCAACCCGATATGATTTTGTCGGCGCCGCTTCCCGCCTTTTCTGCTTTGCCAAACATCATAAACATCTTTTGCAAGGCGAGATTTCGGCAAACGCTGTCGCCACCGTCATAGAACTGTTGCTTCGACACCAACAGACAACCGGGATTTGAAAACACAAGTTTACTCTTGCTCCGTGTAATCACTGTCGATGCATTTTATGGAATAGTCGGCATGAACCAATGTGTTGATCAACGCTTCTCTGACTGCCACGTGCGCTGGCGTTTCGTCCTTTCTCGTTTCGCCTTCCAAGTGGAAGGGTATAGGCAGGATTTCCTGCAACTTCGGAAGCACCCGCCTGTAGAACTGAAAGAGATTGGCTTCCCATGTGCCGTCAGGACAGATGCGGTCTATCCATCGGGAGGCTGTGCTCTCCTCACCGTATTCTCTATAGTCGAGAAAGAAATGCGGAGCGCAGGCATCGTCTGTAATGGAGTCGGCCTTTCCAAACATCAGCAGTCCTGCCAGGGTGAAGCCTTCCTTTCCAGTCAGTCTGTCCACCTTGTAGGCAGTTATTTAAAGAGGGATGTTTATAATAATCCGTTTATCTTGTACTGAACACTTCCCGTTCTATCTGCAATAACAGTGATGTCGTAGGTATTGCCGTCAAAAGTCACAGTGCCTTGATACCTGTTACCGATCTCGTACACTAAATCCACGTCAGCCTTTTTAATGCCTTCGTCTTTAAACATCTGCTTCACAAGCAGAGTAACAGTCGCAATCGTGGAAAACGAATCGGGACCATACTTGTTCATATCAAAGATAAGCATGGCTTGGGTCGCCTTCTTTGACTTGTTCATCAATTTGCCTAACAAGCAGCAAATAATTAATGCTAATACAATAATACCCAATAAACTTAACATAACCTTTCTTTATGTTCTTTCCTCAAGCCCAAAGGAAAGCAACTTTAGAAATTAAACATAGGCATAAGAGAGAGCGTGAGCCTGTATCACTGTTATCTTTGTGATAGGATAAAGCGAACCGCCTCCAAATTATGTCTGTCAAAAGCCAATTATGGCATAATGACGTTGCAAAGATACAACGATTATTTTTAACAGACGAAGATATATGAGATTTTTGGGCGCAGGGGGAATTCTCCGTGGATTGCCCCCGCGCCAGAAATTCGCACCAAAGATTTTGTTGTGCGCTCAACTCATGGTATTGAGCATCAGAAATGCCAATATTGTCTTCTAAAACATCAACTTTACGATGCTTGCACGAAAAGAGACGCGGGAGCAACAGCAATGGTTTCACACAACATTATGAACGCAGAAAGGCTCCATAAAGCGGCATGTTGGAGATATTCTCTTGTTGACGATAAGGCAACATAGAATAACGGATGGCAGATATGTCAGGGTGCGCCTTAAGATAGTTATGCAATGAGGTGGCTTTGATGCTTGTACCGCCTTTTACTTCTATAGGCAATAATGCCCCGTCATGCTGAACAAGGAAATCCATTTCCATACGAGAAGTATCAGAACTGTAATAATAGATGTGGGTAATACCCGATGCAAGCAACTGCTGAAGAACATACTGTTCAGTGAACGCTCCTTTATACTCCGTGAATACGTTATCTCCAAGCAACACATCCTTTGCTGCGGTATCAGCCATAGCTCCCATCAGTCCACAATCGCACAGATACAACTTGAATGCCGACAAGTCTTCATAAAACTTCAACGGCAACTCAGGCTTTGTCACCTTAGTTATTTTATAAACCAAACCGGCATCCACTAACCACTGTATGGCTAACTCAAATTCCTTGGCTCTGCCACCCTTCTTCAATACCCCATAGACAAACTTCTTATTCTCTTTCGAAAGCTGACCGAGTATGGACTGCCATACCATATCTATGCGAGGCACCTCCTGTGCAGGAGCATGCTTGGAGAAGTCGCTTGCATAATTGGAGAGAATTTCGTTCTGAATAGTGCGCACTTGGCCGAGCAATTTGTTTTCCACATACATCTTCACAACTTCAGGCATTCCGCCCACGTAATAGTATTGACGCAAATAGTCTTTTAGTTTTTCGTGGAACGCATTCATCAATGCATAATCCTTGCTGTGCATCAGCTTGAGCAGCCGGTCCTCTCCCATAGCCATAAGAAATTCTTCAAAATCCATAGGGAATAGACGCATTGTCTGAACCTTGCCTACGGGAAATGACACACCTGCATGCAGGGCAACCCCCAACAGCGAACCAGCCACCACAATATGATACTCTGGAGCATCTTCGCAGAAATACTTCAAAGCTTCCAACGCCTGTGGGAATGCTTGCACCTCATCCAAGAATATAAGGGTTTTGCCAGGGACTACATCCACGCCAGTCAAAGCACTTAACCCTCGAATGATTCTCGCCGTATCGAAGTCGCCTTCGTAGATGGCTTGCAGGTTATCATTCCTATCGCAACTTACATAAGCAAGATTGTCAAACTCTGCTTGACCGAATTCTTTAAGAATATAAGTCTTGCCACATTGTCTTACTCCGTTTAATATCAATGGCTTATGATGCTCTTGATATTTCCATTCCACAAGCTTAGCATATATCTTTCTCTTCATATTTTTACACGTTTAGACACATGAAATAGTCAGATTGTCACACTTTTCGACACATGACAACGTCGAGAGTTTACACTTTCTGACACATAACATCAATGCAAAGCTACACTTTTCGACACATACAGCCAAATTAACATTGAGCATAAAGTGGGATATTAAGATATTTTAAAACAAGAAGAACTATTATAATCGATGTAGCGAATGTTGACGATGAAAGAACGGTGAATGCGCTTGCACTTATCATCGTGGCATATTCTTCTGTGATCGACTCAACCCTCGGTCTAAGGTGTAGATCGTTCGGCTGTCGGAGGCGTGTGTAAAGCCTAATCATGTATTCTTCGGATGAACCCCCAAAAGAGCGAAAGTAACCGAAGTTACCGTCATGTAAAAACTGTGTTTCTCGGGGAGAAATTTTTGCAACCTCGGGAGGAAGCAAACTTTCTGCCAATTGATGGTTGATTCTCAATGCTGTACTGCGATGATATTCTATTCCAAAGATATTCCATTCCAAGACAGTGATACTTTAGTAAAAAATATCTGAAACAGATAGCTCTCAATGTGTCGTTTGCGGAAAAATGCATACCTTTGCAGGTGAAGGCAATGGGCGCTTCTTTTATGCAATTGACAGTAACCAATAACAGAATAATATGGAAACGATAAAGTTAAGCAATGGCGTGGAAATGCCGCAGGTGGGATATGGTGTTTATCAGGTGGAGCCAGAGGAGTGTGAGGCTCTGGTAGTGGATGCCATCAATGTGGGCTATCGGATGATCGATACGGCTCAGGCTTATCTCAATGAGGAGGCTGTGGGCAGTGGGTGGAGAAAGAGTGGCATAAGCCGTGATGATCTATTCCTTGTTTCAAAGGTGTGGCCTTCCAATTATGGCGAGGGCCAGACCATGAAGAGCATCGACGAGAGTCTGCGCAAACTGCAGACGGACCATATCGACCTCATGCTTCTTCACCAGCCTTACTGCGACCGCTATGGGGCCTATCGCGACTTGGAGAAGGCCTACAAGGCCGGCAAGCTCCGTGCCATCGGCGTGAGCAATTTCTTCCCAGACCATTTGGTTGACCTTGCCTCCAACATGGAGATTGCACCGATGGTTAATCAGATGGAGACGCATGTCTTCGACCAGCAGCGCGAGACACGCAGATTCATGGATGAGTTGGGTACGCGTCTCATGGCGTGGGCTCCTTTGGCAGAGGGTGCCAACGGACTGTTCTCCAATCCGACCCTTACACAGATCGGAGAGAAGTACGGCAAGACGGCGGCGCAAGTGGCGCTGCGCTGGTTGTTGCAGAACGATGTGATCATCATCCCGAAGACCGTCCATAAGGAACGGATGCAGGAGAATCTGAATCTGTTTGATTTTGAACTCGACGCTGACGACATGCAGGCTATCGACACCCTTGACACGGGCCATAGCCTCTTCCTCGACCATCATGACGGGGAGGTGACCAAGCAGTTTATGGAGTGGCGAGCTGTGGTGAAGCCTACAGAATAAACAGGAGAAGACTTAGATCTCATGGCGAGGCATGTCGTCGATGAGGTCTTTGAAGAGGGCGTTTTGACGCAGGATGGCCTCATTGCCTGTGATGATCAGTTGTTTTCTGGCCCGCGTTAGGGCGACGTTGAGTTTGCGGTCAATCACTTTGCCGTCCTCCACAAAGCAGTTGCTGGTGAGGAAGTCGAGCTGGTAGCGGTTCTGGACGGTGAAGGAGTAGATGATGATGTCGCGCTGAGACCCCTGGTATCGCTCCACGGTATCGATGCTGATGGGGATGAGGCTGGGAATGTCCAGACGATTGATTTCTTGCCGTATCATCGCTATCTGATTGCGGTAAGGCACGATGACACCGACGGTTTTGGACGGGTCGAAGTTCGTGCCGGAGAGCGTGTGGATCGTCTTGAGCAGTTGTGCCACGATGCGTGCCTCCTCCGTATTTACTTTCTCGCTCACTCCCGCCTGCCTACAGTTTTTGGACGGGAAGAAGAGACGACGGTTTTTCATGAGCAGACGGCCCAGGGGCGACAAGGTCTGCTGAGCGGAGGAGGGCACGGATGGGTAGATGGTGTCCTCCAACTGGTGGAGCAGCGGGACGCAGAGAAGGTTTTCGCGCTCGTAGAACCGACGGTTGGGGAAGTCGGCTATCTCTGGATGCATGCGCCCTTGGCGACGCAGGACGCCGATGAAATCGGTCCTTTTGGCTGCTCGTTCCGTGTTGATAAGCCGTTCGAAGAGCGAGTGGCGGCAGTCGGTGAGCTGGGTCTCCCGGAGGATGGGTTCCTCTACGACTGATTCGGCGGCATCCTGCTGCACGACAGCAGGCAACTGCTTGTGGTCGCCAATCAACACAAACTTGTCGATGCAGCAGCGCCCGTTGCAGTGAGCTCCGAGGATGCCCATGAGGTTGGGTTCGAGGATCTGGCTTGCCTCATCGACGATCGCCACATCGAAGTGCTTCACCTGGAAGAGGAAGGGGCGGGCCGCAAGGGTGCTCGTCGTAGCCACGACGAGGGAGGTCTGGTCGATGATCGCCTTGATAGCCGACAGGGTAGGCTGCGCCGTCAGTCGCTCGCTCAGTAGGTGGGACTGGTACCGTGGGTCGCAGCTGTAGGCGCTACCCAAACGGATGAAGTCGATGTCGTTGTCCACAAGCATGCCGCAGATCTCGTCCACGGCGCGGTGGGTGTAGGAGAGCAACAACCCATTGCCACCAGTAGGCCTCTCGGGAGTGGGCAGCAGGATCAGTTCGCGCACCAGATACTGAAGCGCCATCGAGGTCTTGCCCGTACCAGGAGGACCTACAAGTAGGAAGTAGTCCTGCGCCTGCTTCGCTTTTTCCACGATTTCATCGTAGTTTTTATTGTAGCTTTGGGATAATCGCAGGGTTTTGTCTGTCATGGGAGGTCGCTTTGCGAGTAGTACGTCGCGGCGTGCCTCAGGTGCCGTGACAAAGGTGTAGAGCCCGCCCATCGCCGAGGTTGATCCGATGTCGCTGCCCGCATGCTCAAGGCAGTACCACCGCTTGTCGTCATCTACTTGGAGGATATGTGGGTTCTGTTGTCCGTCGTTGAGATGGACGACGAGCTGGGTGGGTGTGATCTCCTGGAGCGTACCCTTGTGGAGTATGCTACGCCTCACGTCTGGAGCCTTGTCTTGGTCGTAGGCGTAGAGATAGACCATGTCTCCCCGTCGAAAGTTAGGCAGGAAGTCGTCCTCTTGTTTGGGAATAAGGAGCGTGAGGGTGTCGTAGCCTCCTGTGCCATCCGATTTTTTGTCAACGATGCGCAGACGGGTAAAGATATTGCCTGTCTCCCGCTTCATGCTTAGTGGCATGTTCCATAGGTCGGCACCTGCCGAACCCACATCCTCCTGTGCGCCAACCTTGGCGACGATCTGCTCCCGCATCACAAAGCGCATCATACGGCAGAAATAGGCTCTTTCGAGCGGTTTCATCGTTTGTAGCGGCGTAGTAACGGCCTCGATCTGAGGTTGTAGGTATGCATGGAAGAAGTAGTCGTCGAGGTGCTCCGTGTTGAGCGTAGAGACGTGGAGGTGGGGGAGAATGCGCTCCAGTCCGTGGAATGCCATCCAATACTCCAAAGCGACCACTTGGTTGCGATACTTCAGTGCTTCGCGTAGGAGCTTTCTTAGCGGCTCCACTTGCATCAGACCGTCGGGCAGCGGGTATTTTGAGTAAAGCAGATAGATATCGGCATGTTTTGGGCTGAGACCGAAATTGTAGCTCAAGACGCCGAAGTAGAGCAACACCTGTACATAGTGTTTCTCTACATGAAGCGAACCATAGCGGTTGCGCGTGTGGCGCTTGAGGAAGTAGTTTTGTCCCGATTTCTGCTCCACAAGTAGTCGCAGGTCGGTCGTCATGAGGTCGACGCGTCCCTGGATGCCCAATTTCTCGCAGATGAAACTCGGTTCGAGGATAGCCTTCTCCTTATTATATCTGCCAAAGAGTTCGGCAACGACCGCCTGTATGTTGTTCACTTGCGACTCGGCAAGCTTTTTAAACTCGCTGGGGTCGAAGTCGGGGCAGCAGGCGTACTCGATTGCCTTCTCGCGGAAATTGCGTTGCAGCGTGTCGGCGAAACGGTACTGTGCATGGTTGATAAGGTCGTCGAGGGCACTCCCTGCGAAGTTACCGAGCAAGATGTGTTTGCTGTTCTGCCGTTCTTTCAGCCGGTGGAGCGTGAAGAGCAAAGGGTGGTGGCCGTAGTCCTCGAAGCAGGAGGCGATGGCGGAGATGTCCAGCAGATAGTCGGGTTCGACGATGATGAGGCCCGGGATCAGACGCTCATCCTCCCGATGGCAGTCGAGGAGGTTGAGCGTCATGCCATCCTGTAGAATGCGGGTGAGATAGGAAAAGTCGATGTAGTCGGGCGTGTGGCGGTAGTCGATTGTTACCAACTCCTCATCGCAGTCTTGGTTGACAATGGTGGCGTGGATGGTCTCGTCGTCGAACGACCGCACCACGCAGCGGAGGTAGGTGTAACTGCTGATGGGGCTGCCCTGGGTCATTCTTCCCGTAGCGGGAATGCGCCCGACCAGCGAGGCTGGGACAGGAGTTTGGAATACGGCGGAGACAAACAACGCCAGTGCACGGCAGTCGTAGCCCAGGTCCTCTGGTGAGAGGGGCTCGTCGCTATTGCTATGACGGCGCATTCGCTGGATGGCGAGCACGTCTTGTGCTGCCATGTGACGATCGCGGCAGAGATAGTCCACCTGCGAACTAAGGTTGCCGAAGGCATGTCGCGTATGGCGAAGACCCTCGTGACAACAAAGTACGAGGGTGTCGTGCAGGATGTGGTTCGCCACGCCCTGCGCTTCCGTTGCCAGGGCTTCCTCTATCCGTTGGTATAGGTCTTGCGCCGTAATATATTCCATGTGGCCTTCTATCGTCTCAACATTGCTTGACGGATCCCTATTGTCCTCCCAGTCGGTCGAAGAAGACAATGATGTCCTCCCAGGTCTTTAGCTCGTCGCTCCCGAAGCGCAGGGAAGTACCGATGAAATCGGGCGTTTCGGTGGAGGAAATGAGGTAGTCGCCATAGAGCAGCTGCAGGTCGTTGGCAAAGATGACGCGATTCCAGGCGGGTGCACTGAAGACGCGCTCGATCCAAGCCTGCTGCGATGCCAGTTGGTCGGGATGGCAGGTGGGGGCCGGTACGACGAAGTGGACGTTGTAGTGCTCCAGCAGTTGTTCGTAGGCTTTGTGGAGACTCGATTTCGGTTGGCCGTAGGCGTCGGCCAGCGTGTCCCAGTGGATGAGCACGGTGGGGCGGTTGCGCCCGGACTGTCGGTCGTCGATCCAGCGGACGATGGGGATGATATAGTGGTAGATGGCTTTCTCCACCAGGCGGTGTTCGCCGTGGAAGTGGATGGCCTGTGGGTAGTGCTGGAGGAAGAGGTCGTAGGTGTGGACGATGGGGTCTTCGTCGCCGAAGAGGCCAAAGACGCGCTGCTGCTCTTCGGCAGTGACTTGCGAGAAGCAGTGCTCCGTCATCTCACGATACTCCTTGACCAGCGCCTTGGTGACGATGATCTCCTGTACGCCGTCTTGACGAGGATTTTGAAATGTCTGCTTCCCCATCATCTGATGCTCGCTCATCGTAGCCCCCATCTCGAAGGCGGGATTGACGCAGATACGGTCGAAGCCGTAGAGCATCTCCGTGTACATGCCTCCCATGGAGGTGCCAATGATCAGGTCGGGACGTTCGCTCTCCACAGTCTCCTTGAGCAGGGCCATTGCCTCTGCAGGATGGACGGGGAGGTCGGGTGCCAGGACCGTGGCACGGGGCATGAACTGCCGCAGCACGTCGGCAGTGTGGGTGGATCCTGCGGAGAGGAAGCCGTGGACATAGAGGATCTTTTTCCCTTCCATCAGGGAGGGGTAGCTTTTGGGAAGATATGAGTCCATAGTTATTGAGGAAGTTAGGATAATGCTTTTTGTATGTCGTCGAGGGAGCCGGCCACGATGAAGTGGGAGCGCCAGCTTCCGCGCATGAGTCCGCGCTGCTGAAGGTCGTCCAGCAGGGTGGTCAGCGCGTCCCAGCAACCATTGATATTAAAGAGGATGACGGGGCGCCCATGGTAGCCGATGGTCTTGGAGGCCGCCACGGTGAAGATCTCGTCGAGCGTGCCGATGCCACCGGGCAGGGCGATGAAGGCATCGGCCTGGTCCATGAGCAGCGACTTGCGGTCGGAAAGGTCGTCGCATGGTATTTCGACGTCAAGGTGACGGGAGCGTCGTCCGCCCTGCTCGACGATGGACGGAATGACACCGATCGTTCGCCCGCCCTGGTTTTTGACGGCACGGGCCACACACTCCATCAGTCCAGAATCACATCCGCCGAAGACGAGGGTGTGGCCTTCGCGGGCCATCCATTCACCCAACTGAGTCGTCAAACGGAAGTATTCCGGATCGATCTCGTCGTTGGCGGAGCAGAAAACAGCAATCTTCATAGATATCTATGTTTTGGTTTAACTGTGGCAAAAGTACTACTTTTCCCCGACATTCCTGCATGATTTGTCGGAAATGATGGGTGGAAAAGTCCTTTCGGCTACGAAACGCCCTTCCATAGGGCGCACGAAGAAAGAAGCGGGGAAAACCTTTCTTGTGAATATCTTGTGAAAAAAAACGCAGTCTTTACTTGAATGTGAAAAATTTTCCATACCTTTGCCCTTGGTTAAGGAGAACGAAACATCTCAATCATAATTTAAAAACCATGGATTTATTAAAGCAAATTGTTGCTCGTGCCCAATCCGACAAGCAGCGCATCGTGCTGCCGGAGGCCGAGGAGGAACGCACGTTGAAGGCTGCTGACCGTGCATTGCAGGACGGACTGGCCGACATTATCTTGATCGGCAATCCGGAGAACATCCGCAAGGAAGCCGAGGAGTGGGGACTGAAGAACATCGACAAGGCTACTATTGTCGATCCGAAGAACAATCCCCGCTGTGAGGAGTATGCCGAGAAGCTTGCCGAGCTGCGCAAGAAGAAGGGCATGACCATCGAGCAGGCCCGCAAGCTGGTGACGGAGAACAACCTCTATCTGGGCTGCATGATCATCAAGACCGAGGGGGCCGACGGCCAGATCTCGGGTGCGTTGTCAACCACGGGAGAGACTTTGCGTCCCGCCCTGCAGATCATCAAGTGTGCACCGGGCATCTCTTGCGTCAGTGGAGCCATGCTCCTGCTCACCCACGAGAAGGCAATGGGCAACGATGGTGTGATCGTGATGGGCGACGTCGCCGTCACGCCGAATCCTACCGCCGACCAGCTCGCGCAGATCGCTTACACGACGGCGCAGACGGCACATAGCGTGGCGGGCATGACCGAGCCGTATATCGCCATGCTGAGCTACTCCACGAAGGGCAGCGCCAAGGATGCTATCAACAAGGAGACGGGCAAGAGCGTCTATGTGATCGACAAGGTGAAGGACGCCGTGAGCATCGCCCACGAGAAGTATCCTGAGCTCCATGTCGATGGTGAACTCCAGGCCGACGCAGCCCTCGTGCCCGCCGTGGCTACGAAGAAGGCGCCGGGAAGCTCGGTGGCTGGCAAGGCCAACGTGCTCGTTGTGCCCAACCTCGAGGTGGGCAACATCGGCTACAAACTCGTGCAGCGTCTGGGTGGTGCCGTGGCTATCGGCCCGATCCTCCAGGGTATCGCACGTCCGGTCAACGACCTCAGCCGTGGCTGCTCGGTAGATGACATCTACTATATGGTGGCCATCACCGCCTGCCAGGCGCAGGACGCCAAGAAGGCTTAAAGTACAAGAACGCAACGAACTAATCAATTAGCGAACATGAAAATATTGGTTCTCAACTGCGGTAGCAGTTCTATCAAGTACAAGTTCTACGACATGGACGGCGAGCGCGTCCTTGCCCAGGGTGGCGTAGAGCGTATCGGCCTCGACGAGGCTTTTATCAAGGTGAAGCTGGCCGATGGAAGCAAGAAGCAGATCATGGCCGACCTGCCGACCCATAAGGAGGGTGTGGCCCTGGTCTTCAAGTGTCTGCTCGATCCGGAGATCGGCGCCATCAAGGACCTCAACGAGATCGACGCTGTCGGCCACCGCGTGGTGCAGGGCGGCGACCTCTTCGAGAAGAGTTGCCTCGTCACGCCGGAGGTGGAGAAGGGCATTGAGAGCCTGATCGACCTCGCCCCGGTACACAACCTGGGCCACTTGCGTGGTATCCGTGCTGTCAACGCACTTATGCCGCACACGCCGCAGGTGACGGTCTTCGACAATGCTTTCCACAGTACGATGCCGCCCTACGCTTATCTCTATGCTATCCCGTATGACCTGTACGAGAAGTACCACGTGCGTCGCTACGGTTTCCATGGAACGAGCCACCGCTACGTCAGTCAGCGTGTCTGCGAGTTCCTGGGTGTGGACATCACGAAACAGCGCATTATCACCTGCCATATCGGCAACGGCGCCTCTGTCGCTGCCGTGAAGTATGGCAAGGTCATCGACACCTCAATGGGTTTGACCCCGCTGGCTGGTGTGATGATGGGTGGCCGCTCGGGTGACATCGATCCTTCTGCCGTGACTTACCTCATGGAGAAACTCGACATGAAGCCGCAGGAGATGGCCGACTGGCTCAACACGAAGTGTGGTGTGCTCGGCATCACGGGCATCAGCTCGGACATGCGCGAGGTGGAGCAGGCCGACTTCGAAGGCAACGAGCGTGCTCATCTGGCTCTGGAGATGTACAACTACCGTATCAAGAAGTACATTGGTGCTTATGCAGCAGCCATGAACGGTGTTGATATCATCGTCTGGACGGCTGGCGTGGGTGAGAACCAGGAGGGTGTACGCTGGGATTCCCTGCAGGACATGGAGTACCTGGGCGTGAAGATGGACAAGGAGCGCAACCACGTCCGTGGCAAGGAGCAGATCCTCTCTGCCGACGATTCTAAGGTGAAGGTGGTGATGATTCCGACCGACGAGGAGATCGTTATCGCTCGCGACACGATGGACATAGTGAAGGACTTGAAGAAGTAAGCCTCGTCCCATCGCATAGAAAAACGCGGTGTGCCAGGACGACAGTCTTGGCACACCGACAAAAAATAAAAATCCCCGCAAATGGATGATCCGTTTGCGGGGATTTTATTGATAGGATGGTTTAGTGCTTCTTGTGGGTCATGATGTCGAGGATCATCGTGTCGGTGGCCGACATCGCATCTTTGCCGATATGGGTGAGGTTGCGGACACACTGGTCGATATCCTCGTCGATGATGCCTTCTGCCGCCGTGACGTGGCGTCCCTCCATAGCCATCGTGGCCGAGAGGACGGCGACGGAGACACCGGAACTGATCTTCAGAGAGCAGCTGGGCTTGGCGCCGTCGCAAATCATACCCGTAAGGATGGCGATCATGTTCTTGGCAGCATAGCAGGCGCGCTCGTAGCTGCCTCCCATGAGATAGACAATGCCGCTGCTGGCGCCAATACTGGCTACCACGCATCCACAGAGGGCCGAGAGCGGACCGAGGCTCTGCTTGATGTAGATGACTGTGAGGTGGCTCAGTGCGAGGGCGCGTACCAGCTCTTCGTCCGTGTTCTTGTTCTCCTGTGCGAAGACCACCACGGGATTGGTGGCGCAGATGCCCTGGTTGCCGCTGCCGCTATTGCTCATCACGGGTACCATCGCGCCACCCATGCGCGCGTCGCAGGCCAGGGCCGTCTTGGCGATGATGTGGGAGTAGATGGTGTCGCCGAAGATGCCGTGGCTCATCGGACGCACGATGGTCTTGCCGAGGCAGTGGCCGTAGTTGCCCTTGAGCGACTCTTCGGCAGCGTTGAAGTTCAGGCGCTGGGCCTCACGGATGAAGTCCAGTTCCTCCAACGGCGACTCGGTGGCAAACTCCCATACCATCTGCATCGTCAGCTGCGGAGCTTGCGTGCCCTGCTCGCCGGCTGCGGCCACAGTCTTGTCGAGCAGCACCTCGCCGTCACGCTCCTCATGTGTGAAGTTGGTGTGGGTGTGCATGATGATGGCCTGTGCGCGGTGGTCGCCAGCCGTGACCTCTACCTCGATGTAGAGTTTGTCGCAGCACTGGTTCTTCAGGCCGATCGTGATGTGGTCGCCCTTGATGTACTCCTTGCCTTCGGCCAGCGTCTCAGGGGTGAGGTCTTTGATGACCTCCAGTTTGTACTCCGACTTGCCAACGATGGCACCGAGGGCTATGGCGATGGGCAGTCCGATCATGCCCGTGCCAGGAATACCCACTCCCATGGCGTTTTTCAGCATATTGCCCGAGAGCAATACGTTGATCTTCTCGGGTCTCTGACCCAACAGTTCCGTGGCGCGTGCCACACAGAGGGCAACGGCCATCGGCTCGGTACAACCCACGGCGGGCACTACCTGCTCGTTCATGAGGCGTATGATAGCTTCGCGTCTTTCCTTTTCCAGCATTTTTATTTATTTTATAAGGTTTCGGCTCATTGTTGTTAGTGTGCTGCAAAGGTACATAATTCCCGTGGAAAAATGCACACAAAAGGTGGGGAAATATTTGTCTCGGCCTGAAAATGGAGTGATACACATTGCCGATGCTGACAAGAGACCCCATTCGTACGAAGGGCGAGGACTACGGGAAGGCCGGCACGTCGCTGTGGAAGTGCATGCGGCGGTGAAGGGTGGGGTGGTCAAACTCCAGAATTGTGGCGTGGAGACAAAGACGGCGTCCGGGCAGACCGTAGAGCGGGTCGCCGATGATGGGGGCGTGGAGCCCGTCGGCATGGGCGCAGTGGACGCGGAGCTGGTGGGTGCGTCCTGTGGTGGGGGTGAGGCGCAGTAAGGCGGCGCGGCTGCCGTCGTCGAGGGTGACGATACGCAGCACTTCGTAGAGCGAGTGGGCGGGTTTGCCGTGGGCGAGATCAACGCGCATCCGTGGCAGGTCGAGGTAGTCGGGGGCCAGGGGCAGACTGATTTCTCCTTTCTTCCCCGCGTAGAGATCCTCGGTGTATTGGCAGAGGGCGGTATATTCCTTGTGGGTTGTGCGGTGAGCAAACTGAGCTTGCAGGGCCTTCTGTGCTTCCAGGGTTCGTGCTACGACCATCAGTCCGCTGGTGAAGCAGTCCAGGCGGTGGACGGAGTAGGGGCCCTCCTTGCCTTCCCAGCGGTCGGAGAGCAGAGAGATGACGGAGGGGGCGTCGCCCTTGCCAGGCACGGAGAGGAGGCCAGTGGGCTTTTCGATGACGGCCAGTTGGTCGTCCTCATAGAGCACGCGCAACTGGAGGGAGGGGTGGGAGATGATGGGTTTCACCTCCGCGTCCAGTCCTTGCATCATCCACGTGAGGATGGGGCGGCAGCGCAGGTGGCATGCGGGGTAATACTGGCCGTGATGGCGCACCTCTTCTTTGGGGGAAGGACCCCACCAGAACATGGCGATACTCCGTGGGTGCATCTGGTGGAGGTAGGCATACTGCAGGAGTTTGGGTTCGCAGCATTCGCCTGCTCCCGAAGGGCAGCGTTCCACACGCCGCTGTGCCTTGGGTGAGAGGTGGGTGGCGTGCCATGCGTCGAAGATGGCGAGCAGGTCTTTTTCTTCTCCTCGGGCGTTGCGCATCCTAAACTGTGCGAAGAGCCATGCTTGCAGTTCTTCGCTCATCCGTTTGCGGTTCACACTCAGGTGATCCCGCTCCCGATCGAAATAGCGTAGGTCGGCCTCCAGCTGTCGTAGCATCTCGTGGTGGTGCGCCTTCAGTCGTCGTATCTGTCCTTTGTGAAACTGGCTTTCGCGCACCATCGCTTCCCGTTCTTGCTCCGAGATGTGGGCCTCTTTGCGCCGCTGGTCGCGGAGGGCTTTGGCTACGTTGGCCCTTGCGCGCAGGTCGGCGAGCGTCGTCTCGTAGTCGCGCTCCAGTCTCGTCCGCTCTTGCAGTAGGTGCTGGTAGCGAGGATTGGCCAGTAGAGTGGCAAGCCGATGGCTTACCTGTACGATTTCCTCCTCGCGTCGCTTGAAGTAGCCGTCGGGGCGGAGGTAGTCGAAGACGGGAGGGACAAACTCGTCCAAAGGGAGCGCCCAGTCGGTCTGACCAGAGAAGGCCTGGAGGTAGCCCAACTGGCCCTCATGCTCCACGAGCAGTACGCCTACCATTTTGCCTTCGGCAGGGTGGGCGGGCAACTGGCGCTGGACGACTTCTGCGGCGAGGAGACATAGCGGGTCCGGGGTGTAGTGGAACGGGTCGTTCATCCGCCTTGGGGCTGACAGCTGAGTGTCTAACGGGTGGAAATACATAGGATGTAGCGGTGGACAGTCTGGTGGATGATAGGGGTCAGAGATACTCCTCGCCTGTGCGGATGGCTATCTCGTTGACGTATTTGCGTACCAGTGCCGAGGAGTCTTCCTTCTTGCAGACGAGCAGCACGTTGCCCTTTTCGGCCACGATAAATCCCTCAAGACCACCGAGGACGGCCAACTTGCCCTTCGAGAGTTTTACGACATTGTCTCGCGAATCGTCGAAGAGCACCTTGGAATCGATGACGACATTGCCTTCTGCGTCCTTCTCCCGCGCCTCGTAGATGCCGTGCCAGGTGCCTACGTCGGCCCAGCCAAATTGACAGCGGGCCACGCAGACGTGCTCGCTTTTCTCCAGGATGCCGTAGTCGATTGACAGGTTGGGGTAGGACCGGAAATGCTCTTGCATATAGGCGTTTTCCTCGTCGATTGTCCAGTGGGGATAGATCTCGTCGAGGTGGCGCAGCACGGAGGGCATATACTGCTCCATGGTGGTGCGCAGGTAGCGTGCATTGGCGAGAAACAAACCAGTGTTCCATAGCCATTCGCCGCTCTCCATAAACAACTGGGCAAACTCGCGGTCGGGTTTCTCCGTGAAGGCCTTCACCTTATATATATCGGCGTAGCTCGTTGCCTCGCCCATCTGGATGTAGCCGTAGCCGGGTTCGGGGCGCGTGGGACTGATGCCGAGGGGCATCAGTACGTCGTTCTGGGCGGTGAATTCCAGTTTTTCGAGGATGCAGTCTTTGAAGGCAGCCTCGTTGAGGATAATCTGGTCGGCAGGTGTGATGGCGACGGAGGCTTCCTCGTCGAGACGCAAGATGCGGTGGATAGCCCAAGCTACGCTCGGCGCGGTGTTTCTCTGCACGGGCTCTATGATGAGCTGGTCGTTGCCGACGTCTGGGAGCTGCTCGCGGACGAAGGTGGCATAGTGGTCGTTGGTCGTGATGAAGATGTGGTCTTGGGGCAGGATCTGCACAAACCGGTCGTAGGTCTGCTGCAGCAGCGTGCGGCCCGTACCGAAAAAGTCAAGGAATTGTTTCGGCTTGTCCTCGCGACTGGAGGGCCAAAGGCGCAGCCCGCGTCCTCCGGCGAGTATGATACAGTAGTTGTGGTTAGGTGTTCCCATCATTTGTTCAAGGTTTCTGTTGAGCACACGAAAGTACTAATTAATCTGCACATGAGCAAAATATTTAAGAATAATCAAAGAAAAATTTGTTTTCTTCAAATTAACTTCGTACCTTTGCACCCGCATTAAGCCCAGATGGCGGAATAGGTAGACGCGCTGGTCTCAAACACCAGTGGAGCAATCCATCCCGGTTCGAGCCCGGGTCTGGGTACCAAGGAAGCGGTTGATACTTTCGAGTATCAGCCGCTTTCTTGTTTTTTGAAGGTTTGAAACGTTGTCGGTGTGGCGTTGCTGACCTGCATTGCCGTAGCGACTTATACCTTGTGGATGAGTATTGCTTGGAGCGGAATGATAGTTTGGATAGGGCGCCCTGTGAAACTATAGACAGAAGCAAACAAAACTGTTATATGAAAGCAAGAGTAGTTTATAACTTCCCCAGGAGAGATCCCATGAAAGTTATAAACTACTCCAGATACGATTGACAGCGTCGTGCTTGTGCTGCTTGTTAGAACAATCCCCATTCGGCAAACTTCTCGAAGCCGCCGACTTGCTTGATGTATTGACGTGCTATCTCAACAATCTCGGCGTATGGTCTTCCGTCGATCTCTGTGTCGCCGATAGCACAAAACAGTTCTACGTTTTGTTTTGTCTGCTGGGCTTTCAAGAAGGCGTAAATGTTCACCGAGACATCGGCCTTTGATAGGTCCTTGCCTTGCACGCCACCGCCTGAGACTGATTGTGCCATGTCCGAACCCAGTTTGCGGTTGGTCGCACCAGCGTCCACGTCCGTGCCACCGCTCCAGTCTCCCAAAGGGTTGATAATGGCGGCGGGGTAGAGTGTTTTCAAATCCTCTGTCTTTGCATTGCTTTGGCAGATGATCAGTTTGCCATTGCCCAAGATGTATTTGCCATCGGAAGGGTAGCGCTCGTAAATGTCGTGGGCTATCTTGCTGAGCAGCCTCTCCTCGTCAGTCAGTGGCACGCCCTTGAAAATGCCATTGTCACCACAACGGATTTCGTCGTCTTGATTGTGGGCGAGGATAGGGTCTTGTGCCACCATGACAAGCGAGACCTTCAGGTCCTCGCGCTTGGTGATGCGGCTGACGATGGCCTCTGTCTCAGTCTGCGAGATGTCCACACTGCTCTCGATGATGATGTTTGCTACGCCATGGCCGAGCAACACCTCGACGGCAATCTTCGGGTTCTCCACCTTGGAGTAGGCAAGGTCCACAATAGCCCCTGCGATACGGTCTGCCACCTTGTCCGGATGGCACGGATTCACTTTTTCAATCATTGCTTAATATTTAAATTTCATTCTTTTTATTCATATATCTTTCCATCTCGTTGTAACTTATGCCTTTTGGGAGAAATTGATTGATGAGCTCATGTTTTTTCTTGCTAACCTTAAACTCTAGAACTTTTATTTGCTTATTCAACGGCGTTAGTGTCCGTTGATAAGTGAGGTTATCCATGCAGCCGCTTTTCAGTTCAGCCCTCAATGTTCGTTTACGAACCTTGATAGAGTTGATTTGAGTCTCACACTCCTCTCTAAGGGATTGAAAAGTAGAAAAAGCCTCACAAACCTCTGCTTCCTTGTACTTCATAAAAGTATCAACATACATAGAGAGCCATTTGTCGGACTCTTTGGTTAGTCGCTCTATTCTCTTTTTCAATTTGTTTATCTCAGACTGCATAAAGCGTACCTTGACTTCGACAGAATAGTTCCAACCTTTACTATCCTCAGCGTGCAAGATCTCAAGCACTTGCTCAAGCGTATAAGCTTGATAAATGTGCTTTGCCTCGTCATAACGGGTGTTGATAGTTGTGAATGGTCGCCAATAGTTTATGAATGGAGACATTTGCGTATGCTCAACCCTGCCGTCCTCATAGACCTCAGCACAGCGGTTTGCTCCACTCAACGGACTGCCCGCAAGATGAAAGACGAGGCTTCGATGGCCATCCTCGCCTGTTCGCAAAGCAATAGGACATTCATTCCACCATTCCAAGTATATGCCCAATGTGGGGGCATTAAAGCCGGACGTACCTATATAAGCAAGTCCATTTTGCACGGCAACAGGAGCAAAAAACATCCTACTGTCACGCATGATACGCTCTTGGTGTGCCAACAAATAAAAAGCGTTGTCCGTGAAGAGTTTCTTCTGTCGTTCCTTTTCTTCAATGGTACTTGGTTGTGGCTTGCATGGCTTATTGCCTATACTCAGATACACGCCTGTTGTATCCAATTTCATTTGATCGGGTACAAAGTCGCCTTGATTTGATTCTTTTGGAAAGCACTCAAGTACAGCACCATTCATTAGGATCATGCTGTTTTGTGGATGTTCCGTAAAAGTTTTTGTTACTTGTGACATAACTTTTTAATTTAATGATTATTACTGAATCCTTAAACTCGTATCGTTTTTACCACCGTGGCTATGTCTGCTCGGTTGGTTCAGCATCTAAGCTGTCTCTTGATACTTATTCAAAAAGTAAAAGAACTACTCCCCGTTTTGGAAAGTGGATGCAAAGGTATAGACTTATTATGAGAAAAGCGAAAAAAACAGTGCTAAGAATGGTTAATCGAGATTTGTTTGGGTTTTGACATAATAACAGGTATGTTCAGGTATGTTACACGGCTTGTGTCGTGTGAGGGTGAGACTCAATGCGATTCTGAGATGGCAGCGATTTCCTCTTTTAAAGGCAGATGATAGGCTAAATGGTAATAAAAAAGGTTTATTTGCGTATAAATCACTTGTGAGATTCAAAAAGAAAAGCTATATTTGCAGCATGGAATCTTGATTCCTTATGAACATTTAAAACAAAAACATTATGGCAAAGAAAAATGAGATTTATAAATGTGAGAAAAGCGGGCTGATGGTCGAGGTTTTGCAGGATGCCGAGGGTACGCCCATGTGCTGTGGCGAGCCGATGAAGCTGTTGCGAGAGAATACGACCGACGGTGCGAAGGAAAAGCATGTGCCTGTGGTAGAGAAGATCGAAGGTGGCTATCGTGTCACGGTGGGCTCTGTGGAGCACCCTATGACGGATGCTCACTATATCCAGTGGATAGAGCTTGTGACCCCGACGGGAGTGCTTCGTCACAATCTTACCCCGCAGGATAAGCCCGTGGCTGAGTTTAAGACTGATGCCACGGAGGTGGAGGCACGCGAGTATTGCAACCTCCACGGACTTTGGAAGGCATAGTCCCCAGTCAGAGATATCTTTTTCATAGATATTTAGCTTTCTACCCCATAGAAAGCGGTTTATGGTTAATACCCGGATGGAATGACGATTCCATCCGGTTTTCCATGTATTCCCACCCCAACTATATATAGATAATGAATCGTTTTTTTGTATTATTACTTCTCCTCTTCTCGCTTGCGGCCCAAGCGCAGCGCGAGGAGGACAAGTATGCCGAGGTGAGTTGGCCCACACCTAATATAGCGGCCGACACCATCAATGAACTTCAGGGCATTGTCCTGCACCATACCGCTGTACCTACCGTGCTGCGGTCTTTGATGACGCTGACAGACAAGCGACGAGGGGTCGGCGCGCATTGCGTCATAGACACCGACGGCACGCGCTATATTCTCTGTCCCCCTACCGCCGTCACCTTCCATGCCGGTCTGTCTTGTCTCCATGGGCGAGAGTCGTGCAATTACTTCACCGTCGGTGTCGAGTTTCAAGGTAATACTTTGCGGGCACCATTGACGGAAGAACAGGTGGAGAGTGGCATTGAGTATCTACTGCCCATTATCCGTCAGTATCACATTCCGCTTTCTAACATCGTAACCCACGAGATGGTGCGGACGGCCTACAAGGAGCGTCATCCCGAGGTGAGGTGCTATGGCAAGGTGGATATCACTCCAGTGGAATATCATCGATTCATGGCAGCCTTGGAGGAGCGTTTAGCCCAGGAGGAAGCGGCGGAAAAGGCTCGCAAGGCAAAGGCAAGGCCTTGGAAGAAGATGCTTGAGTCTTTCAGCCTTGAAGCAGGAGCTACGACTCGTTAGAGAATAGATGGGGAGGGTGGCTTGTTAGAGGTTCCGAGGAATAGTTGGTCAAGTCACCCCAAGCCTAATCCATTGTTTGATCCAAGATTTCTGTTTTGTCGCGTGAACCCAAATTCCTCTCGTCTTGAGGGCGGGGAATAAAAAACGAAGCAACTCATGAGAGCTGCTTCGTTTTATAAGGTCGGGATGAGGCGACTCGAACGCCCGACCCCTACGTCCCGAACGTAGTGCGCTACCAACTGCGCTACATCCCGATTGCTGTTAAGCGGGTGCAAAGGTACAATGTTTTTCTGAAATAGCGCAAACTTTTGACGATTATTTTTCGTTTTGACCGTTTTGTTTGGCTATAGAGCTGGATAGATGGCGGTATTGTTGGCCTAACGAGGGTGGAATGCGGTGGAAATCATCCGTGGTCCACGTTTCCCATCCATTTTTTGATGCGCTTACTGATGGCTTTGCCAATCACCTGGAAGTTGCCGCAGCGCAGGTTCAGCCACAGTTCCTCGAAGGATCTGCCCACCTTCACCCACGGGTGTCCCCAGGCGTTGGCGCGGTAATAGCGGTCTTTGTATCCCGTGTTCTCTATCACATAGCGCGGGTGGCGCAACGGAAACTGTAGTTCGTGGGGCTTCAGTGTGAAGATACGACGCAGTCCGCGTGGCGTGGTTTCCAGCCCGCCCACGAAATGGGTGGAGTCGGCCGATAGTCCTATGTTCGTTATCTGGTTTTTCTGGGGCATGATAGCCATCTGGGAGTGGAGGAGTTGAGAAGCCCAGAAGATGCTCTCGTAGTGCTCCTTGCCTGAGGCACGGTGGGCGTAGCACATCGGCAGAAAGTCTTCGCGGATGCCTCTTGTCTTGCATAGCGTGCGCAGTTTGGCTACTGTCTCCTCGTCGTCGAGGAAGCCGTAGTCGCCCTCCCATTGGTCCACGACGCGACGCCAGGAGGCCCAGCCCGAGATGCAGAAGGCGGAGGTGAAGAAATAGGAGGCGGAGACATCGGGCGTCACCTCGTCGATGTTCATGCCCGAGATCATTCCTATACGGTTGTCGTGCTCGTAGCGGTCAAGCATCTCCTTGCAGAAGGGGAAGAAGGACTGTGCCGGGAGGTCGTCGTCCTCCAGCACGATGCACTTGTCGACGATGGAGAACGCCCACTTCTGCGACAGATACTCCGAGGGGTCACACCCCTGGTTGTGGTCGCAATAATGGCGATAGACCTCACATTCCCAATCGATCTGGTCGTCGGCACAGATGGCCCGGCAGGCGGCAATGCCCTCCTTGTCGCGCTCGTTGCCCTCCCTCGCGCCGTCTTGGTAGAGGAATAGCTTTGAGGGACGAGCCTTGCGCACTTGTTCAAACACCTTGCCGAAAAGGTCTGCGCGACTAAAAAACAGCATCAGTACCGCCACGTCGATATTGGACGGATGCTTCTTCTGATTCTCCATATTCTGATTTATTGGGTGAAAACATTGCAAAAGTACTACAATATTTTCGATTGACCAAAGGAAAAGGGGATGCAGGTCGATAAAAAGCCAAAAAAGAAAAAGCAGATTGCACATCTGCCCTTGCGGGACGTGCAATCTGCTTATCATCTGGTAGGGCTTTCGCCCTTGATAGCATTACATTACTTCACAACAATCTTCTTGCCGTTGACGATGTAGAGGCCCTTCGGCAGACGGTTCATCTGCTGCAAGGTAGCCACGCGACGGCCCTGGAGGTCGAAGACGGGAGCGTTGACATCCTCCAGCTCGCTCTTCACGCCCTCTACACCCGTCAGACTCAGCTGCGGCACGGCGATGATGTCGCTGGCGATGCTGTTGGTGTCGCCCTTGCGAGCCACGACGCTATAGCTATAGAGGATAGAGTTGTCGAGACCAGAGAAGGTGTAGTAGGTATTGCTGGCGTCGAGCGTCACCGTGTTCATCGGATTGTTGATCTCGTAGTTGTAGGTGAGGCTCACGTCGTCGATCAGCACGTAGCCCTGCGGCACACGGACGCTGATGCGGACGCTGTCGGCATCGTTGAGTTTGAAGCTCTCCGTGGCCTTGTTGCCAGCCTCCGGCTGCAGGGTGTCGCCCACCAAGGTCCACTTGCCATTGACATACTCATCGACGAAGATCTTGCAAGCAGCGTTGCTTGAGCGGCGCCAGAACTTCAGGTTCTTCACCTTCTTGCCCTTTACGCACATCGTAAGGTACATGCCATCGACGTTCATACGGAGAGAAGGCTTAGCTTCGCCATAGTAGGAACCGCTGGTCGTAGTAGCGCTGGTGGTCCATCCCTCGGGGAGGTTCTTCACGCCCTCGTCGAAGCCGAAGGTGTAGTCGGCCTCACCGTCCATAGAACGCTGGTAGAGCGTGACGTCATACTGCTGAGCGTCCTTGACGGCATCCCAGCTGGCGGTGAAGGAGTCGTCGGTGATGCCAAAGGCGGCCTTGGCGTTGACCTTGCGCTCGTCGAAGTTGAGCTCGCTGGTAGTGAAATTCACCTTGACGCTGTCAGAGACATAGTCGGCCAGGGCAGCCTGTACCACAGCCGTGTACTCCGTCTGCGGCTCCAGACCCTCAAACTCGATCTCGTTGCCCTCGGTAGAGAGGCTCTCCAGAGCCTTGCCATTCTGCATCAGCGTGACGTTGTAGCTCTTGGCATACTTCACGCTGGTCCAAGTAGCCTTGGCGGAGCGACCTCTGATGTCGCTGATGCTGATCTGCGGGTTGTCGAGCTTGTAGCTGCTGCCTGAGAGCAGGAAGCGAGCGTCGCCGCCCTCCGTCTCATCGACATAGGCGAAGCCGAACACGTTGCGGTCGTACCAGCCGTTGAAGTTGAAGGAAGTCACCTCGCTGGTGCCAGGGAAGGAATCGCCGCTGTCGCCATTCACTGTAGAACGGCGGTCAGCCTCGACGATATCTACGCGCGGGTGGCTCGGGTCGTTGTTGACGGTATTGGCAGTCCAGACGGCCTGGTCCTCATCCAAGTGCCACACCAGGATGCCGTGGCCAGGGATATACTGGTCCCAACCCTTCTGCTGGCGGTTCTCGATGATGAAGTACTCATAGTTCTTGTTCGGGATGCTGACGCGGAAGGCAGCATTCTTGTCCTCCAGCGGAGTTACCGTGACGAAGGTGTCTGTGGTGGCGTTGAGCTCCGTGAGCTTGAGCCAATCCAGAGAGTAGCGCTCAAAGGCGGTGAAGGTGGCGGGGCAGTTCTGGTCGCCATTGTAGGAGCCAGCACACATCACGTCCCATGCTCCCGGCGTGTTGGACGCAGCAGCATTCATCGTATTGTAGTGGTCGGCGAGACCGAGGACGTGGCCAAACTCATGGACGAACGTACCGATACCCACCGGCTTGTTGGACTGACCGTTGATCTCCTGAGAGGTGGCGTAGCGGTCGATCTTCACGTTGCCCAACTGGATGTCTGCACCGATGTTGGAGAGATTCCAGCTGTGCGGCCAGATGGTGTTGGGCTTGTTGGAGTCGGCCTGGCCGTAGCCAGCATAGATGACATAGACGTTATCGACCACGCCGTCACCATCGGTGTCATACGGAGAGAGGTCCACACCCTGCTGGTGCAGGAGCTTGCAGGCCTCCTGGATCATCTTGTATGCGTTCTCCGTACCCTCGTTGCCAGCATAGCTCTGATAGGTGCCCGATACCTGGATAGGACCGTAGCAGTCGATGTCCGGGTCGTAGTTGTGGCCTGATCCCTCGTAGTAGTAGTCGTGGACAGAACCGTAGGAACCGTTCTCGTTGAAGCCCTTCTCATGGAAGAAACGGTCGTAGTATGCTTTCGGGTCGCTCATGGAGAACTTGCAGTTGGAGAATTCCACGAGGATGTTGAGCACCTTCTGCTTGCCTGTTGTCGGCACGTCGCTGATTTTCACACGCTTCGGGCCGTTGGCATTGGACTTTTTGGCAGCGACGCTCTGAAGGGCGTTGACCTTAGCGGCTGAGAACTGCTTCTCGGCGATCTGCATCATGACCTCCTTGTCGAGCTTCTGCAGGTAAGCCTTGGCGCGTGCGTCGCGCTGGGCCACCGGCATGGCAACGATGTTGCTGCTGACCAATCCCTGCTCCGTAAGCTCGGCATACTCGTAGTTGTTGGTAGCAAAATTGTACTTCAGCGGATAACCATCCTCGGTCACCGTCATGTGGTAGTGCTCGTCGCCCAGCTTCTGAATGGTAATCATGGTACCATCAGCCTGCTTCGCAACCATCTTGCCCGGCAGTGCGGGCACGGCCATCAACTGTCCTGCACAGAACAGAGAAAGCGCAATTGTGAAAAGTTTCTTTTTAAGGTTCAGCATAATTTATTGAACAAAACAAATTCTTATAGTTGTTTCCCGTCGGCAAAGTTAGTCATTTTCAGTGAAATTGCCGCCATGACAAAAGCTAAAAAACACTATTTTCCGAAATTCATAAATACTAGGCCCGTTTTTGCATCTGCTTCTGCTAGTATGTCCAGATTCTCGCATTGAAAGCTTTGAAAGCCTAACATGAAAGAACCGCCACATTTTCTGTGGCGGTTCTTCATCGTTAGTTATGTTCCATGAAAAAAATTGAGAGAATTGAAACTTCACAGCCTCGCTTTTTGTTTTACTTTGATTTATTTATGATATAGCATTGAAAATTCTGTTTTACCCTACCTAATCATCGTCGAGGAAGCCAGCGGGTCCTTGCCGATAGAGTCGGTCTTGGTGGTGTCGGCCTTGGCCACGGACGGACCCTTGTGAGCCTTGTTGTAGCCTGCCATCACCTCCTCGGGAGAGGTGCCGTCCGTTGGTTCGAAGGCTATCTGGGCGGCGTTGCCCAGCGTGAGGATGATGGCTACGACCGCTGCAGCCTTGAAGAGCGGCATGAGGCGCTGGCGCATCGTGATGACAATGGGCTTGACGGGCTTCTGCTCATCGACCATGGCAAGCATGCGCTCGTCGAAACTCTCGTCGAGCACTTCCTGCTTCGTCTCTTCGCGCTGGGCGACAAAGAGGTCGCGGTAGGCCAGCAACGCCACAGGCACGTCCTCCTGAGAGAAGAACGAACGCAAGATCTCCTCCTCTTGGAGGGTCGTCTCGCAGCGCCAATAGCGCTCCAGTAGTTGCTCTATATACTTATAGTCCATATTGGTCCAATTGTTCAAATTTTGTTTTGACGGCCTGGCGCGCACGAAAGATGTTCACCTTGACCTGACTCTCGCTGATGCCCATCACCTCGGCCACTTCTTTGTAGCTTTTCCCCTCGAAGTCGCGCAGCTGGATACAGGAGCGTTGCTTCTCCGGCAGGGTGTCGATGATCTGCCTGACGAGGCGGACGCGGTTGCTTTGGTCCGCCTGCTCGAAAGGATTGTGCTGGTCGGCAGCCTGGGGAGTCACTCCCGCATCGTCGAGCGAGGCGTCATGGCGGCCTTTCCGCTTGGTGAAGTCGATTGAGAGATTGCGACAGACGGACAGGGCGAAAGCCTCCATGGAGTCTATCGCATCCCATTCCGCACGCTTGTCCCAGACTCGCATCAATGTCTCTTGCACGACATCCTCCGCTTCCTCGCGATTCGTCGTTATGCGAAGGGCAAGCCTGAAGAGTACGTTCTTCAGCGGAAGCACATCGTTCCGAAAACTGACTTCTTTCATTTCCTTTCTATAACCAAGACGATTCCATGGCGTGTTTGTTACGGGCGTTAACCTCTCTTAACTTTTTCTTTTCTCCTTTTCTTATACTATGCAGATGATGAGCTTAACCAATAGGGAGCAGGCAAGGGGTGTCAAAGAAAACTAAATAACAACTCTCAGTTTACTTCGTTCCGATTTTATTCCATACCTTTGCACCCATAGCTTATTATCTTATAATGAAGATTCACAAGAATGAGTATGAGGGATAAAGAAACGAGCATAAAGTTTGCCATCCTTGTCTTATTGCAATTGGTTGTCGTCCAGCTGCGGGCACAGATCACGGGACAGGTCCTCGATGTCGAGGACGGCTACCCTGTGCCCTACGCCAATGTGGGCTATGAGGGAACGAACCACCATGTCCAGAGCGACGCCGACGGCCACTTCACCATTGAGCGCCGTCCGGGTCATGTGCTGATGGTGAGCAGCGTGGGCTACAAGGCGGAGAAGGTAAAGGTGAGGGATAACACCTCCGTGCTGACCATCAAGATCAAGTCGGAGTCGACCAACATGGCGGAAGTGGAAGTGCGCGGAAGGCGCAAGCGCTACAACCGCAAGGAGAATCCAGCCGTGGCCTTGATGCGTCGCGTCATCGAGGCCAAGAAACTCTCGGACCTGGAGAACCATCCCTTCTACCAGTTTACGAAGTATCAGAAGATCACGCTGGCCCGCAACGATATTGACACGACGAAGCTGACTCCTGGCAAATGGTATAGCGAGGGCGTGGAGAAGTCGGACTACAATGGGAAGTACGTCCTGCCACTGACGATGAGCGAGGTGGTGACCCACCACCTCTATAGCAAAGACCCCAGAAAGGTGCGCGACATGATAGTGGGACAGCACTCTCAGGGTCTCAACAAACTCCTGCAGACGGGTGAGATGATCAACACCATGCTCAAGGAGGTCTTCACGGACGTGAACCTCTATGACGACCACATTCGCCTCATGCAGTATCCCTTCCCAAGTCCTATCGGCCGCACGGCCATCAGTTTCTACCATTTCTATATACAGGACACGGTACAGGTGGCGGGCGACAGTTGCTACCACCTCCGTTTCTATCCCGCCAACCAGCAGGACTTCGGTTTCACTGGCGACCTTTACGTCCTGAAGGATTCCACGCTCCATGTGAAGCAATGTGTGCTCAATATTCCCAAGAAGAGCGATGTCAACTGGGTGAAATCCATGCGCATCGAGCAGCAGTTCTCGCAGTTGGACAACGGCGAGTGGGTGCTGACCCATGATGACATGTGGGCGGAGATGAGTTTTCCGGCCTTGCTTCCCAACGCCTTGGTGACGCGCACGACCCGTCTCGCCGAATATAAGTTTGACGACATTCCTCGATCACTGCTCCGTGGTAAGGCCCGTACCATTGAGGAGGCCAACGCCCGCATCCGCGACGAGGAGTTTTGGCAGCGGGAGCGCCCTGTCGAACTGACCAAGAGCGAGCAGAACATCGACGGACTCGTTGACCGCATCCGTCGCTCCAAGGGCTTTGGCGTCATCATGGTGGGCGTCAAGGCGTTTGCCGAAAACTTCATCGAGACGAGTCCCACAGGAGAGAAGAGTAAAGTGGATATTGGTCCGGTCAATACCATCATTTCCCACAACTTCGTGGATGGCTACCGTTTCCGCGGGTCGGCCCGAACGATGGCGGCCCTCAATCCCCACCTCTTCTGGAAGGGCTATGGCGCTTATGGTACGCGATCCAACCGCTGGTATTATGGTTCGGAGGTGACTTACGCCTTCAACAAAAAGGAAAACTCCCCCTTCGAATATCCGATGCGCAATCTCGTTTTCTCCTCGGAGCGGGATGTGATGTCGCCTTCGGACAAATACCTGGTCAACAACAAGGACAACGTCTTCATGTCCTTCCGCACGCAGGACGTGCGCCAGATGTACTTCTACGACCGTCAGCAACTCTCCTTTGTCTATGAGTCCAACTGGGGACTGAGCGTTAACGCTGGAGTGAAGGCGGAGAGCAACGAGGTGGCTGGAGAGCTCCATTTCCAGCCCGTCAATGGCGCTCCCGAGGTCTTCAAGATTCGCACCACCGAACTATCGGCGGGTATCCGCTTCTGTCCGGGACAGACCTTTGTCAATACGAAGCAGCATCGCTGGCCCGTCAATCTTGACCATCCCGACCTTTCGCTGACCCATACGATGGGTGTGAGTGGTGTGCTCGGAGGACAGTATCAGCTCAATCTGACCGAACTCAAACTCTATAAGCGCCAATGGTTAGGGTCATGGGGATTCGTCGATTTCCATGCCAATGCAGCCGTGCAATGGAACAAAGTGCCGTTTCCGTTGCTCATCATGCCACCCGCCAATATGACCTTCATGGACAACGAGGTGACTTTCAATCTGATGAACAATATGGAATTTCTCACCGACCGCCAGCTGTTTGTCAGTGCGTCGTGGGACATGAATGGTAAGTTGCTCAACCGCCTGCCACTCCTGAAGAAACTCAAGTGGCGCGAATACTTCTCTGTGAAGGCGATGTGGGGCGATCTGACCAGCAAGAACAACCCGCTCCTGCATCCCGACGACCCGATGTTGTTCCGCCTGCCCGAAGGATCCCGCGTCATCGACAAGACACCCTACTGGGAGGTGGAGGCTGGTGTCCACAATATCTTCAATATCTTTGGCGTAACCTATGTTCGCCGCATGAGTTATCGCAACTATGAAAACATCGACCGTTGGGGCATTCGTTTGCTCTTCAACCTGACTTTTTAGGTCCTCTTCCTTTTGGCCAGTTTCTTTGGCCAAGTGTGGCGGAAAATCAAAAAGACCTGTTCCAAAATCGAATGTGATTTTAGAACAGGTCTTATTCGTCGTTTGCTTGGTATGCGCTATGCCCTGACGCCTATTCTAAATAGGTGTAGCCGTAGAGGCCGTTGCGGTAGTTGGAGAGGAAGTTCTTGCCCTCCTCCAGCGAAATCTTGCCCGTGCGCACACTCTTCGTCACCCATTGCTCCAGGTGGCGCACGAGTTTCTTCGGGTCGTACTGCACGTAGTCGAGCACCTCCTCGACGGTCTCGCCCTCAAACACCTGGTCGATGCGATACTTGCCATCTTTGACGGAGATATGGACGGCATTGGTGTCGCCGAATAGGTTGTGGAGGTCACCGAGAATCTCTTGGTAGGCACCGACAAGGAAGACACCGAGATAGTAGGGCTCCTTGGATCGCAGGCTATGGACCGGCAACACGTGAGAGACGTGATTGTAGGTCACGAAGTTGGCGATCTTGCCGTCGCTATCGCAGGTGATGTCCTGGATGGTACACTTGCGCGTAGGACGCTCGTTGAGGCGCTGGATCGGGATGATCGGGAAGAGCTGGTCAATGGCCCAGCTATCTGGCAGCGACTGAAAGAGTGAGAAGTTGCAGAAATACTTATCGGCCAACAGCTTGTCGATATTGCGCAACTCGTCGGGTACATGCTTCATCTGCTTGGCGAGTGTGTTGACCTCGTGGCAGACGCTCCAGTACATACTCTCGATCTCGGCGCGCGTCTTCAGATCTACCAAGCCGTGGGAGAACAATTCCAGTGCCTCCTCGCGTATCTGCTCCGCATCGTGCCAGTCCTCCAGCATCGTGCGCGGGTTGAGGTTGTCCCAGATTTCATAGAGGTCCTTGACGAGTTTGTGGTCGCTCTCCTTGGCCTCAAACTCTTCCGGCATCTCGGGCAGCGAGGCCGTCTCCAGCACGTCGATGACGAGTACGCTATGATGGGCAGAGAGGTTGCGTCCGCTTTCGGTGATGAGGTTGGGGTGGGGTATGCCATATTTGTCGGCAGTCTGGACAAACGTGTCCACGCAGTCGTTGACATACTCCTGGATGCTGTAGTTGATGGAACTCTCGCTATTGGAGGATCGCGTGCCGTCGTAATCGACGCCCAGACCGCCTCCGCAATCCACGAAATCTACGTCGTAGCCCATCTTGCGGAGATTGGCGTAGAACTCCGCAGCCTCGTTGAGGGCAGTCTGTATGCGGCGGATCTTCGTGATCTGTGATCCGATATGGAAATGGATGAGGCGCAAGCAGTCCTGCAAGCCCGCTTTCTCGAGTTTCTCGAGTGCGGCGAGCACCTCCGAGGCCGTCAGTCCAAACTTCGACATGTCGCCACCACTCTCCGCCCATTTGCCCGAACCACTGCTGGCGAGTTTGATGCGGATACCGATATTGGGGCGCACCTTCATGCGGCGTGCCACCTGGGCGATGGTGTCGATCTCGTTGAGCTTCTCGACGACGATGAAGATACGCTTCCCCATCTTCTGCGCCAGCAGCGCCAGTTCGATGTAGCTTTGGTCCTTGTAGCCATTGCATACGATCAGCGAGTCGCTTTGGCACTGGACGGCGATGACGGCGTGCAATTCGGGCTTGGAACCCGCCTCCAGACCAAGGTTGAACTTCCGTCCGTGAGAGATAATCTCCTCGACGACGGGCTGCATCTGGTTTACTTTGATCGGGTAGATGATGAAGTTTTCGCCCTTGAACCCATAGTCCTCGCGGGCACGGTCGAAACATTTGGCAGTCTCCTCGATACGATTGTCGAGAATGTCGGGGAAACGCAGCAGCACCGGCGGAGTGACTCCGCGCAGCGCCAGTTCCTCCATCACATCGTGGAGATCCACCTGTTGCGTCTTGTCCTTCTCGGGCGTGACATAGACGTTGCCCCGCTCGTTCACACTGAAGTAGGGAGTTCCCCATCCATTGATGTTGTACAGTTCCTTTGCGTCCTCAATTGTCCACTTCTTCATTTCAGCTTTGGTCTCTCTTCTACTGGCTAATAATATGATTGATAAATTGTCTTGATGCTTCTTGCTTGTCCGCTGCCTCTCGTCCTCTCAGCTATGGGTCTATCCCAAGCATCTTGCGCAGGTCGGCGACGGTGCTCTCTATCTTTTCGTAGTTGTCGAGCAGCGACACGTCGAAGGTGTATTTGGCCTTGTTGTAAAAAGGCTCGCGCTCCGCCAGTTGGCGGTGGATAAACTCCCGCACCTCTTCCGTCGTCTTGTTGAGCAGCAGCGGGCGCACGACGCGTCCCATCTTCAGATGGCCGTAGAGCACGTCGGGCTCTGCCTTGAGATAGACGGTGGCTCCCTGGCGGTTGAGGTAGTCCATGTTGTCGTAGAAGCAAGGAGCGCCACCTCCACAGGAGATGACGACGTCCTCAAACTCGGCGACCTCATGGAGCATGTTGTGCTCCACCTTTCGGAATCCTTCCTCGCCCCGCTCGTCAAAGAGCTGCTTGGCCGTCCGTCTCATCCGCGACTCTATGTACCAGTCGAGGTCATAGAACGTCTGGCCCAGACTGAGGGCCAGTTGGCGACCGATGGTGGTCTTGCCTGCCCCCATGTAGCCGATGAAGATGATGCGGCGTCCTCCCCACGACGCTATCAGCGCGTCGCTGGGTACGAAGGGCGTGTCGGGTGTCTTGATCTTGGGTCTCACGATCGTTTCTTCCGGACCTTGGCCTTGGGCTCAGGGGCATTGTTGACGATTTCCATACACTGCTCCAGCGTCAGGTCCGTGGCCGTCTCTCGCTGGTTCTTGGGAATGCGGTAGTTCTTGCCCTTGTATGCAATGTACGGTCCCCAATGGCCATTGAGGATTTCCAGATCGTCGTCAAACTTCTTCAGGTGCTTCTCCTCCTCCTGCTTCCGCTTTTTGGCGATGAGGACGATGGCGTCCTGGAGCGTGATGGAGAGCGGGTCCGTGCCCTTGGGGATGCTGACGTACTTGCCCTCGTGGCGCACATAGGGGCCGAAGCGCCCTGTGCCCACAGTCACCTCTGATCCCTCGAATGTGCCCAGTGGGCGCGGGAGTTTGAAGAGTTCGAGCGCCTCGTCGAGCGTGATGGTGCTGATCGACTTGTCTGCTGGCAGCTGGGCGAAACGCGGTTTCTCCTCGTCGCCTGCCGTGCCTATCTGTACCACGGGACCGTAGCGACCGATCTTGACCGAAACGGGCTTGCCCGACTGCGGGTCCTCGCCCAGCTGGCGCTCGCCCACACGGTGCTCGTTGCGCTCGTTCATCACCTTCTCGATCTCGGGTTCCAGTTGGGCATAGAACGTGCGCATGTCCTCGCGCCACTGGTCCTTGCCCTCGGCGATCTTGTCAAACTGCTGTTCTACGCGCGCGGTGAAATTGTAATCCATGATGTCGGGGAAGTTCTGCAGGAGAAATTCCGTCACCACTGTGCCCACGTCCGTGGGAGTCAGCTTGCCCTTGTCGGCTCCCGCCATTTCCGTCTTCTGCTCCGAGACGATTTCGTCGTCCTTGAGCGTATCGATGCGGTAGATGCGCTCTTGGCCCTTGCGGTCGCCCTTCTCCACATACTCGCGCTGCTGGATGGTGGAGATTGTCGGTGCGTAGGTTGAAGGACGGCCGATGCCCAGTTCCTCCATCTTGCGCACCAGGCTGGCCTCGGTGTAGCGAGCTGGAGCCAGCGAGAATCGCTCCGTGGAGGTGATCTCGCGTCGCTGCAGTTCGTCGCCGTCCTTTACGGGCGGCAATATGTTGGTGGTGTGGTCGGCAGACTCGTCGTCTGACGACTCACGATATACTTTCATGAAACCATCGAAGATCGTCACCTCGCCCTGGGCCACGAAGTGGTGGCCCTCCACACAGTCCTGCGCCTCATCCGTAGCCGGCAGGATGTCGATGTTGACCGTTGTCTTCTCCAGTTCTGCGTCAGCCATCTGCGAGGCCAGCGTGCGCTTCCACACCAGTTCGTAGAGGCGGCGCTCCTGCTGGGTGCCCTCGATGGTCTTGTTGCTCATATAGGTTGGTCGGATGGCCTCGTGGGCCTCCTGCGCACCCTTGGAGTGGGTGTGGAACTGTCGGGGCTTGCTATAGTCCTCGCCATAGATCCTCACGATCTCTTCCTTGCTCGTGTTGATGGCCAGCGAGGAGAGGTTGACGCTGTCCGTACGCATGTAGGTGATGTTACCCGCCTCGTAGAGACGCTGGGCCACCATCATGGTCTGCGAGACCGAGAAGCCGAGTTTGCGGGCCGCCTCCTGCTGGAGGGTGGAGGTGGTGAACGGAGGGGCAGGGGAGCGCTTCACGGGATGCTTGGCTACGGCAGAGACGCGGAAGCGTGCTCCTCGGCAAGCCTCCAGGAAGGCCAGGGCCTCCTCGTGGGTGGCGAAACGATGATTGAGTTCCGCTTTCACCTCTACCGGCTTGCTTTCGGCATCGGTCAGCGTGAACAGGGCGTTGATGCGATAGAACGGTTCGCTCTTGAAACCCTTCACCTCGCGCTCGCGCTCCACGATGAGTCGGAGTGCGACGCTTTGTACGCGACCTGCGGAGAGTGACGGTTTCACCTTGCGCCAGAGCACCGGCGAGAGTCCGAAGCCCACCAGACGGTCGAGCACGCGGCGAGCCTGCTGCGCATTGACAAGGTTCATGTCCAGATGGCGTGGCGTCTCGATGGCATGGACGATGGCCGGTTTGGTAATCTCGTGAAACACGATACGGTTGGTCTGCTTCTCGTCCAGTCCCAGCACCTCGCACAGGTGCCACGAGATGGCTTCTCCCTCGCGGTCTTCATCGGATGCGAGCCACACCATCTTCGCGTCGCGGGCGCTGCGTCGAAGTTCTGTTACCAACGGTTTCTTCTCCTCCGGTATCTCATAGCAAGGCTCAAATGTGTCCAGGTCGATACTCAGTTCTTTCTTTTTCAAATCGCGAATATGACCATAGGACGACATCACCTTGAAGTCTTTGCCTAAGAACTTCTCAATGGTTTTCGCCTTAGCGGGACTCTCCACTATCACCAAATTATCTTGCATTGGGCTTCTCTATATTTTTCTTTGGGGTGCAAAATTAGGAAAACTTTCCGTTACACCTTATATATAAGGAGGAATTTTATTTTTTTTAATAAGAATGAAACTACTCGGCTGCTTCCTGCGGGCTTTCCACCCCTGTGGAACGCGCCTCTGCGTCCTTCGCCTGCGGGCGCAAAAAAGACTCATCCCCATCCCGTCATGCTGCCATGATCGGATGGGGACAAGCCATGATGTATCCTTTCGGCCGCCCGTGCCCCTTGCGGAGAATGGGCAGTCCGATAGATGTTTGCTTGATTACTCAGCAGAGAGCGAGTAGCGACGGTAGTCGCAGACGTTCAGCGTCTTGCTCTGGGCCTGGAGCCACTGGGCGACGTTCAGCTTGTCGCCATCGCCAAACTGGAACTCCTGATCGACCAAGCAGCTCTCCTTGAAGAACTTGTTCAGACGACCCTTGGCGATGTTCTGTACCATCTGCTCCGGCAGGTTGGCAGCCTTCTCGGCACCCACCTTGGCGCGGATCTCGCGAGCCTTCTCAGCATCCTCGGGAGTGAGCCAGCCCTTCTTGATGTTGGACTCGATGTGGTCCTCGCTATCGACGAGGTTCGGGTTGACGCCAGCCTTCTTGATAGCGTTGACAACGGCCTTCTCTACCTGCTCCTCCTTGGTCTTCTCGATGGCGACCTTGAGCTCCTCGTCCTTCACGCTCTGGGGCACGGAGGCCTCGTCGAGTGCGATAGGCTTCATGGCAGCGACCTGCATGGCCACCTTGTGACCGGCATCCTCGTTGCTCTCAGAGAGGCGTACGATGGTGGCGAGCATGTGGCGGTTCATGTGGTCATAGACATAGAGGTTGTCACCCTCGAGGAAGTTGTAGCCATCGATCTCCATCTTCTCGCCCGTGATGCCAGAACGCTGCTGCACAGCGGTCACGGCATCGTCACCATTGGCGAGCTTCAGAGTCTTCACCTCGTCGAGCGTCTTGCAGCGGTTCTCCACAGCCTGGTCGAGGATCTCCTGAACCATGGCGATGAAGTCCTGTCCGTTGGCCACGAAGTCGGTCTCGCACTTCACGGCCACCATGGCAGCGAAGCCGTCCACCTTCTTCACGAGCAGACATCCGTTGGAGGTCTCGCGGTCAGAACGCTTGGCAGCGATAGCCAATCCGCGCTCGCGGAGCAAGTCCTTAGCCTTGTCGAAGTCGCCTTCGGCCTCGACGAGTGATTTCTTCACGTCACCAAGTCCGGCACCCGTCATGGTGCGCAGCTTCTTGATGTCGTCCATTGTTGGTTTATAAGCCATAACTTTCTATTCCTTTCGTTAAATTGTATGGTTCTGTCAATCGATTTGCTGGAAGTCTCCGATTACTCGGCCTTTGCCTCCTCAGCCTGCTCCGTAGCGGGAGCGTCGTCACGGCGAGCGCGGCGAGCGTTGCGGCGCGGACGTGCCTCTGCGGCCTCCTCAGCCTGCTCGGCAGCAGCCTTCTCGTCAGCCTTCTCAGCCTTGCGCTCCTCGAGACCCTCTGCGATGGCACCGCAGACGGCAGAGAGGATCACCTCGACGCTGTCCTTGGCGTCGTCGTTGGCCGGGATGATGAAATCGACGTTGCGCGGGTCGGAGTTGGTATCGACGATGGCGAACACGGGGATGCCAAGGCGCTTAGCCTCCTTCACGGCGATGTGCTCCTTCATCACGTCGATGACGAAGAGTGCGCTCGGAAGGCGGGTCATGTCGGCGATGGAGCCGAGGTTCTTCTCCAGCTTGGCGCGCTGGCGGCTTACCTGCAGCAGCTCGCGCTTGGAGAGGTTGTCGAAGGTACCGTCAGACATGAGCTTGTCGATGTTGGTCATCTTCTTGACAGCCTTGCGGATGGTGGGGAAGTTGGTGAGCATACCACCAGCCCAACGCTCGCTCACGAAGGGCATGTTGACGGAAGCGGCCTTCTCAGCCACGATTTCCTTGGCCTGTTTTTTAGTAGCGACAAAGAGGATCTTCTTGCCCTGCTTTGCAATACCCTTCAATGCCTCGGCAGCGTCGTCGATCTTGGCGACGGTCTTGTGGAGGTCAATGATGTGGATGCCATTGCGCTCCATATAGATATACGGCTTCATGGCAGGGTTCCACTTGCGGTGGAGGTGGCCAAAGTGGCAGCCGGCCTCCAGTAACTGGTCAAAACTTGTTCTTGACATGTTGTTGTTTCTTCTTTTGTTTGTTTACGTTCTTTTTAATTCTCTTGTCCAGAATCAACCTGCAAGTAGTCGATATGCCGACACATCGGGTCTTGCCGGTTTAGATACTAAACTGATCTCCTTCCAGCGATTAGCGCTTGCTGAACTGGAAGTGAGCACGAGCCTTGGGCTGACCCGGCTTCTTGCGCTCGACGGCACGGCTGTCGCGCGTGAGGAATCCGGCGTCCTTGAGCTGCTTCTTGTCCTCGGCGTTGACCTTGACGAGCGCACGGGCGATGGCGAGGCGCAGGGCCTGGCTCTGACCGGTGAAACCACCACCGTCGAGGTTGGCCTTGATGTCATACTGTCCCTCCACACCGAGCAGCTGCAGCGGCTGCTTCACGACGTACTGGAGGATGGCAGAGGGGAAGAACTCGTTGAGCTCCTTCTTGTTGATGGTAATCTTGCCGGTACCCTCCGACAGATATACGCGGGCCACGGCACTCTTGCGGCGGCCAATTGCATTAATAAGTTCCATTACTTACTATGTTAGGGGATTATTTATACTGGTTAATATCAATAGCCTTGGGCTTCTGAGCCTCATGGCCCTGAAGGTCAGCACCCTCGATGACGACGAGGTTGTCCATCAGCGAACGGCCCAGCGGACCCTTCGGCAGCATGCCCTTGACGGCGTGGCGCAGCATCTTGTCGATACCGTTGGCGCGCTTGCGGAGCTCCTCGGGCGTGTTGAAGCGCTGACCACCGGGATAGCCAGTATAACGGGTATAGACCTTATCCGTCTCCTTCTTGCCGGTGAAGACCACCTTCTCGGAGTTGATAATGATCACGTTGTCACCACAGTCGGCGTGCGGTGTGAAGTTGGGCTTGTACTTACCACGAAGCAACTTAGCCACTTTTGAGCAGAGGCGGCCGACAACCTGGTCGGTAGCATCGACAACCACCCACTCCTTTTTCGCTGTTTCCTTATTTGCGGAAATAGTCTTGTAACTTAAAGTGTCCATAAAGATTTTTTGATAACTACTAAAAAACGTCTTTTAAATTGATTTGATATAGCGGAAACCTCACGGCGCCTCCAGTCTAAAAGAGACCATCCAGCATTATTCCCGCTGCGACTGCCCGACAGATTCCCTAACCATCGTGTCCGGCCAAAGGCACGACTATTAACACTATCCGGCGCGGCAACTTCTAAGCAAGCTGCCAAAGTCGGGGTGCAAAGTTACATATTTTATATGGCAGTGCCACGGGGCGGATGGGTGTGACCTGTATTTTTACGAATATTTAACGTCCGGCTCCCGCTGTAGTCCTGTGAAAGGTTTGCTGTACCTGTGTGGTCAGCCAATCCAATGCATGGCGGCTTTTTGGATTTTTTCGAACCATTCGGTCTCGTCTGTACAGGTTTTCGCCAGTTCCCTCGAATGCTCAAATAGTTGCCGTACTTGTTGAGGCTTGGGCGTGTAACTGGCTTGATAGCTGTCTTCGAGCATTTTCTGAAATATGTGCAAGGGTAGTGGCACTATGATGGAACGTCCTCCATAGTATGAAATGTTCATAGAGTGGAGTGCATAGAAATGTGCTATGCATGCCTCGTTGATAGTCGGGGCGAGGAATAGACAATAGCATGGTTTTCCAGTGGCCGATTTCAGTTTGCCAAGATGTCGGCTCACGGGCTCACCTTCCATCTCGTATTGACGCTGGCCGCTTGCCATGGTTACTTCGACACTAAGCATATAGTCTCCATAGTCGCACACGATGTCTGCCATATTCCCCTGTGCTGTGGAGAGCGGTTTGCCATAGTCGTCGAAGTTCAGATTGGCTTCGATCTTGCCTCCGTCAAGCATGGTCATGGCCCTCCAAGTGTTCCACTCCAGCATCAACGGGGCATCGTAGAGCGTGTTGTCTGCTATTTGTTGGTACGTTGCTTGTATTTCGTTGTAAAGCTTGTAGTCCTTGATTTCCTTGACCTGTGTTTCTATGCAACTTGTCTTCCGCTTTTCGGTAAGTGCGTTGAGCAAGTCCTTTAGTATCTCTATATCAGCGTTTTCGGCAAATGTACTGTTGGGGAAATCGTTTTTGAGCCTTTCTATTACCCTCTCCTTGCTATCCGTAAGTAGTTTTGGTAGCGAGATGTCACCAAGGTAGTTTGCATACGATTTCTCGTCATCGATGAAACATGGCTTGCGGTCCACGGTGTCTAAAATATAATCAACGTCTTTAATCCGATCAGGTACAATGCTTAACGATTTCCCTACATGGGAAACTTGGACCAGCCCTGTCGCACGAAGATAGCGGAAGCAGGCGTCCGCATAGTCGCGCATGTTGTTCGATTGTGTCCTAAGAAAATTGGCCGTTGATTGTTTTTTGCTTTCCCTTGTTTTGGTGTCGCCACTTGTTATCCTGTCGGCGTAGAGACGTGATAATTCCTTGTGCAGGTACGTTGCCTTGAACAGTCGATAGCTTTGTTTGCTTTGGGCTTGTGCGATTCGAAACTTTTTGATTTTTCTCACGATGCGTTCAAAGTTATGCCAGTCGGTTAGCTGCATGCCGAATATTTGGAGCTCGTCAAATTTCAGCGTGCCGAGCGTGCGCACCATGCGCAGCATTTCCAGATAGGGCTTTATGCAGAACCGAGCAGCTTTCTTGGAAGGCTTGTGCAGTGGCGAGGGTACTTGAAATTTGATCAGCTGGCGCAAAAAGACCTCTTCCTGACGCTTCGATTTAACCAATGCTTGTCCCGCAGGCGTCAAGGCTATTGTTGGTGATAGTGATACGAATCCCAATGCTTTAGGTGCGCGGTTGATCCTGTCGCGAGCGCTGAATGCAGGGTCTTTTTCCCCTTTACCGTTGAAGTAGTTTTCATCTCGCAGGATATCCATGAATGCAATTTGCGTCTCGCTGTTCCAAGGTTGGCCAGCAAAATGCTCGTTCAGCAATGATATCTCTGGTACCATCTTCATAGGCGTGCGTGGTGAAGTGGTGAGAAACAAAGTGCGACTATCTACTCTTGCCATATTTTCTCTTAGGTTCAAATAATCTTAACTGTGTGGTCTCGGGCTCGCTGTATGCGCCAGGAATGGGTTCGTAGAGTTGTACGTCGTCCCATCTTTTTCGATAATTGGCCACCACGATGTGTTTGGCTGCCGCCTTGAATCGATTTCTTATATTGACCGCATAGTTCTTGTCGTATTCATCCACGATGAAATGGTCATACAGCTCTTCTGTCAAGGGTGTGCGTCCTATTACCATCATGGCCTTGCATGGAAGGTTGGCAAAATCGTTGGCCAAACGACGGTGGTTTTCCTCGTTGAAGCCGTCCTTATACTCCTCGTTACCATAGTCTGAGAAAGTACAGTCGTAAGGCGGGTCAAGGAATATGAAGTCGTCTTCGCGGCACATGTTGAAGATTTCGCTATAGTCCAAGTTAAACAGTTGAGCTCTCTGCAGCAAGCGGTTGTGTGAGAGTGTCACACCGCTTGTGTTCAAGTGCTGGTAGCGGCCAAAGGGTACGTTGAATTCTCCTTTAGCGTTGTAGCGTATCATTCCAGAATAGGCCGTCTTGTTGATATAATAGTAGAGGAGGGCGTCCGAATAGGTTTTTGGTGTCGTGTCGTTGAACATGGCTCGTAACTGATAGTAGAGCGCTTCGTTTTTGTCCTCCACTCGTTCCTCAGGGTGCAAGGTTTTCAAGGCATCAAATTCTGCACGGTTTTTGGAGTAAAGACTTTCCACCTCGTCCAGTTCTCTTCTAAGATGCTCGTAGTCGTCGCGCACGCCACGGTAAAACCCCATCAGCTTGGTGTTGATGTCGTTGATGATAGCTTGGCGTGGCTCCAGGTAAAAGAATAATGCGCCGCCCCCAAAGAAAGGTTCGACGTATCGGCCAGAGAATCGAGGAATGTGCCACATGATATTTGGAATTTCCTTCGATTTGCCTCCTCTATATTTTAGCATTGGTTTCATGTCGTATCAACTCTTTGTCCATTCACTGAATGGCTTTTTCTTCTGCGGTGTCTATATTAACGAGAACTTGCCTTCAAACAGGCGAGCGCCAATAGCGTTCTGCAAAAGTACACAAAAAACTTGGTTTATTTGTCTATTCGGGATAAAAAAAACGCTGCGCAATGTGATAGAACCCTTTTGATGCCCTTCCCGTCTATTGCCCCTTCTGATATAGAGGCAGGTTTCGAGGGTGCCTTGTCGATGGTAGCTTATGTCGGAGGGCGATCCTAACTTACCCTGCGCCTTGGTCGTAAGGAGCGTGGTCTTGATGCGCAAAGCGGGGCTGGAGCAATCCTTACGGCTTCACGTTATAACGTTTGACGTTTTCGACTTTGCATCTTAACGTTTAACGTTTTTGTTTTGCGACCTTACATCTTAACGTTATAACGTTTAACGTTTTTGTTTTCGACTTTGCGTCTTCAGCTTGATGATCCCGCCATTTTGTCTTTTCACTCTTGTGGTAGATCAATTCGTTTGCCCCTTTCTTGTGTAAAACGAGAAATAGCCTTACCTTTGCAGGCTGTTGGCACGGCGACCCGCAGCGGACGCCCGAATGCCAAGGCAAGTATCAGCAAGACCAATGGCAAGCAGTTTAAAGGAAAAGACGGCGCGCGGCCTCCTCTGGGGCGCGATAGACAATGGCGGAATGCAGCTCATAGGACTCATCTTCGGAATCATCCTGGGCCGCCTTCTCACGCCGGGCGACTATGGCATGATCGCCATGATCACCATCTTCAGCGTCATCGCCAATGCCCTCCAGGAGTCGGGACTGGGACGCGCCATCGTCAACCTCGACCAGCCCACGGACCGCGAGTGCAACAGTGTCTTCTGGTTCAACATCGCCGTAGCGGCCTCCTGCTACCTCCTCTTCTTCTTCCTTGCCCCGCTCATCGCCCGCTACTATCATGAGCCGCGGCTGACCGCCCTCTGCCGCTACGCCTTTCTGTCGTTTGTGCTCTCGGCCCCCGGTGTGGTGCAGTCGGCCCTGATGCAGAAGCGGTTGCTGGTGAAGCAGCGCACGAAGGCCAATATCGCCGCCGTGCTCACCTCCTCGGTGATCGGATCCATCATGGCCTGGCAGGGCTTCGGCTACTGGGCGCTGGCCACGCAGACCAACACCTACATCCTCCTCAACACCATCTTCTACTGGCGCATCGCCGGTTGGCGCCCGTCGCTGAGTTTCGACCCCGAACCCGTTCGACGCATGTTCCGGTTCAGTTGCAAGATCCTGGCCTCGACCATCATCTTCCAGGTCAACAACAACGTGCTCAACATCCTGCTGGGCCACTATTTCTCTGCCCGTGCCACGGGCTACTACAACCAGGCCTACCAGTGGAACTCGAAGGTCATCTATCTCTTGCAGGGCATGCTCGGCGCCGTCTCCCAACCCGTGATGGTCGATCTTCGCAACAATCCCTCGCGCCAGCTCGCTGCCCTCCGCAAGTTGGTGCGCTTCACGGCCTTCCTCTCCTTCCCCCTCGTGCTCGGTTTTGGTCTGGTCTCCCGCGAGTTTATCCTCATCACGCTCACGGAGAAATGGCTCCAGAGCGCGTCCTACCTCGAAATACTCTGCATTGGCGGCGCCTTCCTTCCCATCTCCACCCTGCTCTCCGACTTCATCATCAGCCAGGGCCGCTCGGGCGTCTATCTCGGGAGCACCGTCACGCTGGGCCTGCTCCAGATCGTCTCCATGGTCGTGCTCTATCCCCTCGGCATCCGCACGATGATCGTGGGCGCCGTCACTATCAATATCGTCTGGACCTTTGTCTGGCTCCTGCTCGGAGGCCGCCTCATCGGCTATCGCCTGACGCTCTTCCTGCGCGACATCATCCCCTTCGGCGTGGCCGCAGCTGCCGTCATGGCCGCCACGGGATGGATCACCTCCCCGATCGCCAATCCCTGGCTGCTGCTCCTCTCGCGCATCGCCCTGGCTGCCGTGCTCTACTATGCCGTCATGCGCCTGGCGGGCGCAGAGATCCTGCGGGAATGTATGGGCTTCCTCCTGCGTAGGAAGTCGAAGAACGCCCCAGCCGAGGAGTCCTCCACTATTGCCGACAAAGCGTAGCAGAACAGAAAACAAGAAGCAAAAGAAGAAGAAAGGAAGTCAAGATGAATAAGCCAACCGTTTCCATCATCCTCTGCACCTACAATGGCGCACGGTTTATCCGAGAGCAACTCGACTCGATCGTCGCCCAGACCTACCCCCTGCTGGAGGTCATCATCCAAGACGACGGATCGACCGACGACACGGTCGCCATCTGCAATGAGTATGCGGCCCGCTTTCCTTATATAAAGGTAAGGAGGAATGAGCACAACCTCGGCTTCAACCTCAACTTCAAGTCGGCAGCCATGCGGGCCCAGGGCGATTTCGTGGCCATCAGCGACCAGGACGACGTATGGATGGCGGACAAGATAGAGACCCTCGTCGCTCATATCGGCGACCACGACATCTGCTTCTCCACCCACCTGCGCGGCCGGACGCCCGAGGACAGCCATACGGTCTCTCCGCAGTATAGCCTGGAGGCCCTGCTCTTTGGCGGCTTTGCGGGCCACACCATGCTGCTCCGACGCGACTTCATCCAGACCGAGGAGTACTGGATAGACCACATCCACTACGACTGGAGCCTCGCTCTCTGTGCCCAGCTCCACCGCGGCATCGTCCGTGTCGATCGCCCGCTCAACTGGCACCGGCAGCATGAGGCCTCGGCCTGCGCCGTGGAAAACCAGACCCTCGGCGGCGGCACCGTGGGCAAGGCCACATGGCAACCCTACGCCTATGGTTGGGCCAACTACCACCGCCTGCAGCAGAAGCCCCACTGGCGCACCCTCTACCAGTATATCTACGACCACACCACCGCGCCCCAATATCGCCTGGTCCACCAGATGTGCCGCTCGATGCTCAGCAGCAGTCCCCTGGCCTTGCTGCGCCTCTGCCTGATCTGCCTGCGCCACCGTCAGACGATCTATTACCACCAGAATCTCCATGGGCTCAGAGGTTGCATCCGCGGCTTCTTCTACCCCTTCATCTTCGCCTACGGCAACGTGCAGTACGACTTGGAGTAAGGGCGAAAAAATAGCGCATCCTTTGCCTTGGAGCGATTTTGTGTCTCATTTATTTGCGCAATCCTAATTTTTATATTACTTTTGCGGTCGATTGGTCAGATCTCTTACAGATTACCCAGACGACGAAACATAACTTAAATAATAACTATATGAGACAAACGAAGACTCCCCACTCCTGCGGCCACAGGGTCGCCCGCCTTGCCACCCTTGTCATGCTCCTTGGTTTCCTTGGCGCGCTGCAGAGCAAGGCACAGACGGCCTACGCCCTCTACAACGACAGCACGCTGACGTTCTACTACGACGAGAACCAGCCCGACAGCAACTACTTCGACATGAGCTTCCATACGGACCCGGCCTACGGCAAGGTGCCCTCCTGGTATGAGCTCTGCGACTCCGTCGATACCATCGTCTTCGATGACAGTTTCGCCGACTACCGCCCGACCGACTGCACGGCCTGGTTCTGTGGCTACTATCTGCTCAAGAATATCGACGGTATGGAGAATCTCCACACCGACAGCGTCAAGAGCATGAACAACATGTTCTGCGCTTGCTCCAACCTCTACAACGTCGATCTCTCCCATTTCAATACCGAGAACGTCGAGGACATGAGCCGCATGTTCTATTTCAGTACGGGTTTCTCCACGCTCGACCTCTCCTATTTCAATACGAAGAACGTCAAGGACATGAGCGAGATGTTCTACTGGAGCTACTACCTCGGCACCATCTTCGCCAGCGAGACCTTCACGGTCGAGTCGGTGGAGAATAGCACGGATATGTTCACGGGCTGCACGGCGCTGGAGGGAGCGATCCTCTACGATCCCGTCCGCACTTCCGCCCGCTACGCCAACTACGTCGATGGTTATTTCACCTACAAGGATCCCACGGCCATCGCCCCCGCTACCCGCACAGCACAGGACGAGCCCATCGTCCGCTACGACCTGCAGGGCCGCCGTCTCACTGCTCCCCAGCGAGGTATCAACATCGTGAAGCAGGGCAATAAGACCACCAAGGTGCTCGTGAAATAACGAATACTTTCGATAGACAACACCCGCCCTTCGGGGCTGGACCCATCATCGGGACGACAGGGACGAAGCCAGACAAAAGGCCGCCTGCCGTCCCGATGATTGCGTCGATAGGGAGGAATCTGGGAGAATCATAGGCCCCGAGAGGCTTATCTCGTGGAAAGATTTGCCCAGACGGAGTTTTTTTCCTAACTTTGCCCAAAACAATCCGTTAAGAAATATATGAACATCGCACTATTGACTGCCGGCGGTGTCGGCAACCGCATGGGACAGGACATTCCCAAGCAGTTCATGACCATAGACAATATCCCCGTCATCATCTATACGATGCGGGCCTTCCAGCAGCACCCGCAGATCGACGCCCTCGCGGTGGTCTGCCTCAAGGGTTGGGAGGTGATGCTGCAGGCCTACGCCAACCAGTTCAACATCACCAAACTGCAGTGGATCTTCGAGGGAGGCGACAGCAATCAGCATTCCATCCGCAACGGACTCCAGGGACTGCGCGACGCAGGCTGCAAGGACGACGACATCGTGCTCGTCCACGACGGCGTGCGCCCCTTGGTCTCGGAGCGTATCATCAGCGAGAACATCGACCTCTGCCAGCGCTATGGCTACGCCGTGACAGGCATGACCTGCAAGGAAGCCATCATGGAGAAGGTCGGCGACTGCGTGGAGAACATCACCATCCCCCGCGAGCGCCTCGTACGCACTCAGACCCCCCACACCTATCATCTTGGCGACCTGCTGCGGGCCCACGACGAGGCGGAGGAGAAGCACGTGGAGAACACGGTGGCTTCGTGTACGCTGATGGCGGCCCTCGGCGTGGAGGACCAGCACCTGGTCATCGGGTCGGAGAAGAACGGACTGAAACTCACGCAGACGGAGGACGTCGAGCTCTTCAAGGCCCTCATCCACACATCGAAGGAAGCATGGCTGAAGTGAGTCTCTACGAGCAGGACGTCCTGCGGGCAGCCTCACAGAACCTGCCCTGGCAACTGCTGGACGGCAAGGACGTCCTCGTGACGGGAGCGACGGGACTGATAGGCGGTGCCGTCGCCGACGTGCTGATGGCAGCGCCCACCTCGTGTCGCGTCTTTGCCTCGGGTCGCAACCAGCAGCGGGCGGAGAAGCGTTTTGCCCGCTACGCACAGTCCGACCGGTTCCGTTTCCTCCCGATGGACCTCACGCAGCCGCTGGAAGGCGACACCGACTTCCACTTCGTCATCGATGCGGCAGGCGGCGCGGCTCCCCGGCTCTACAAGGAAGACCCTGTCGGCGTGATGCGGTCCAACCTCAATGGCGTGGACCATCTCTTCCAGTATGGCGTCCGCCATGCGCTCCAGCGCTTCCTCTATGTCTCCTCGGGCGAGGTCTATGGCGAGGGCGACGGCCGTCCCTTTACGGAGGACTATAGTGGCTATGTCAATCCGCTGGAGGTACGATCCTGCTATCCCTCGGCCAAGCGGGCGACGGAGACGCTATGTGCCTGCTATGGCGCCCAGCACCATGTCGAGGTTGTCGTCGCGCGTCCCTCCCACGTCTATGGACCGGGCTTCACGGAGTCGGACAACCGCGTCTATGCGCAGTTCATCCGTAATGTGGAGCGTGGCGAGGACATCGTCCTCAAGAGCAAGGGCGAGGCCTTCCGCTCCTGGACCTATGTGGTCGATTGTGTGACGGCCCTCCTCCATATCCTCCTCTTGGGTAAGGACGGCGAAGCCTACAATGTCGCCGACGAACAGTCCAATATCACCATCCGCCAACTGGCAGAACTCACGGCAGGAATGGCTGGACGCCAAGTCGTCTTCGACATTCCCGACGATGCGACCCATGGAGTCACCACGCCCATCACCAAGGCGGTCTTTGACACCCGCCGCCTTCAGTCGCTTGGATGGCAGCCGCTGTGGCACATCGAGGAGGGGCTCCGCCATACTGTAGACCAACGGTGTTGTTTTTTCTAGTTCGTCCGTGTTTTGGAGTGGCGCTTGAAGTCGCGGCGTAGCAAGGTGGTATTTGCGATGTTGTAAAAACAAGAATAAACAATAAGCAAAATAAAGAATGCAACGATATGGGATTTTCCTCTAAATAGTTGCCGTCTTATCCGAGAAGTCTTTTCCTCATGATAGTTTCTCGTGAAAATGTATTGCATTTGAGGTGTGAATAAAGAATGAAAACGATGGCAAAGAAAGAAATAAACTTGTCAATGGTACTTCATGATGACAACGATTATAAGGAGTGGCTCGTAGAACTCAAGGAACGCTTTTACAACCATCGCCTCAAAGCGTCATGTGCCACCAATAACTATGTATTGGATTTCTATTGGAAGTTGGGACGAGACATAGAAGCAAAGCAGTATGCCAATACTTATGGCTCAGGATTTTACAAGAGTCTCAGTCAGGATTTGAAGGAAAAAATGCCTGGCGTAAAGGGTTTTTCACCAACCAACTTGAAATATATGAGCTATTTTTATAAGCTCTATGCCTCGTTGACAGCAAATCGTCGGCAACCTGCTGACGATTTCAGGTTGTTATTTATGATTCCATGGGATCATCATTGCCGAATCATATCAAGATGCAAGGGTGATATGGATAAAGCCTTGTTCTTTGTCAGAAAGACTTGGGAGAACAATTGGGGGCGTGACGCTCTTCTCAATTGGCTTGACACTGACTTGTACGAGCGCGATGGCAAGGCTATCACTAATTTCCAATCCACGCTCCCTGCCGTACAGAGCGACTTGGCGCAACAGATAACCAAAGACCCTTATCAATTGGATTTCCTTCATCTAAGGGAGAAATACGACGAGCGTGACATTGAGGATGAACTGGTGAACAATGTTACTCGTTTTCTTTTGGAGCTTGGGAAAGGATTTTCCTATATGGGCAGACAGTTTCGTTTGGAGGTCGGTCAGCAAGAGTTCTTCCCAGACTTGCTATTTTACAATGCCCACCTCCATGCGTATGTTGTTATAGAGCTAAAAGCCCGCTCGTTCCATCCATCTTTCTTGGGACAACTTAGCTTCTATGTGTCAGCTGTCAACCACCAGTTTAAGACCGATATCGATAATCCGACCATCGGTTTGCTCATCTGCAAGGATAAAGACAATGTGGTGGCGAAATATGCCTTGGATTCATACAAGGAACCAATGGGCATATCAGAATACCAACTCTCCAAACTCTTCCCTAAAGACTTTAAGTCTTCCATGCCGACTATTGAGGAATTGGAAAAGGGACTGAAAGATAGTATTGATTAATAATGAACCAATGTTGTAAATTTACATAAAATATAAATGGAAACATTAAAGAGTCTTCTCAGTGTAGCAGTATATGTCATGCTCAGTTGTGTGACGGTGTCTAACATCTTCGGTGGTGTGCGCAATATCTACTATGCGTGGAAGACGCACCGATGGAAGAATGTCGTCTTTACTGTTGTCGTCTTCATCGCCACCATTGCGTTTTTTGTTTGGGCGGATTTCTTTCAAATTTTAGGAGACACCTGCTATTTCTTCTATAAGCTTTGTCAATAGATGGCTCCTTGCTGACATAGACAGACCACCGCAATACATATAATAATGTATATTGCGGTGGCCTATTCCTTGTTGAATTCGTCCGAACTTGGAGTGACCTATTGGGTTGCGTCGCGAAAAGATAACAAATGGATATGTTGAAACTGAACAGAGATAACCCAAGTAGCTCTTTCTACATTTTGTTATTTGTTTCTTTATAAACCATTTTAAAGCGTTGTTTGTTGGAAGAATGCCATTTTCCTCGTCTTTTTTTTAATTCAACCATCTGTAAACCTTTAAAAAAGCAGGCAAAGACGAGGTATTTTGTTTTTTTTTAACGGTTTTCTTTTGGAAGAGTAACTATTCAGCAATAACACCCCTTTGAGTTTTTGTCAATAATCCTGATACAA
>OBKW01000101.1_pt1 | contig 50184 bp, 45 predicted proteins | sample 1519791 | NCBI WGS metagenome assembly OBKW01 (sample SAMN02044682, study PRJEB22538) | human gut metagenome
AAACTTGAGCGATATTTTTTTGACGCATAGATACTAGCATCGCGGACACGCTTACTCTCGAACCCCGTTTTTCCAGCATCGGACCCCGTCTTGGTTCTATGGTTAGAAGGTGAAGGGTTTTGTGTATAATACTCTGATTATCAATGCGAACTATCTATTTTGCTGCGTTTTTCTCTCTTTCGCGCCGATGTGGAAAAATCTCAGGAAATCTCTCGAAACCACCCTGAAAATCCCCCAAGATTATCTCGAATCGTCTTCAATTCCCCCAAAATCCCCCTTCTGATGCCCGTCAAAAGCCACCTCAATCACCTCCAAAATGATTCAAAAACTACGTCAAGCTCTCCCGGTGACCTCCCGAAATGATCCCGATCACCCCGTCCTTCCTGCCCTGCCCCGACCCGATAAAACTCGCTCATGACCCGCTTAAGGCCCTCAAAACCGAAGATAAAAACGCGCCTCACCTACACGCGCAGGCGCGCATATTATAAAAGAGGAAAAACAATTGCTCTTTTAACTTTTTTTATTCCGACTTCAACTCCTTTCTCAATGAAAATATTTACCTTTGTAGTCGGTAATAATGAAAACAAACGCAGACACACGCAACGTTACAAAGCGAAAGGCAAGCGAGCTGCTTGACAGCTACCTGAAAGGAACTGGCCATCGCCACACCCCCGAGCGCAGCGCCATCCTCGACGCGGTCTATGACCAGCGGGGCCACTTCACGCTCGACGAACTGGCCAAGGTGCTGGAGCAGCGCAACTTCCCCGTCTCCCGAGCCACGCTCTACAACACCATGCGCTTGTTTATCAAGCTCAGGCTCGTCGTGCGCCACCGCTTCATTGGGCGCACGAGCTATGAGGCCTGCTACGCCAGCGGCGACCACATCCACCAGGTCTGCACCGTCTGTGGAAGCATACGCGAGGTGGCCGCCGTGGAAGTGGCCGAGGCCGTGGACAAATTGCGTCTCAACCGCTTTCGCAAGGAGGGGTTCTCGCTCTATATCTATGGCGTCTGCACACGCTGCCAGCAGCGCATCACCCGCCAGTCGGAAAAAAAGAAAACAGGAAAACAAGAAAAAATTAGATAAAAACATCTATGAAAACAGGTAAAGTTGACGTCCTCTTGGGTCTCCAATGGGGCGATGAAGGCAAGGGAAAGGTAGTCGATGTCCTCACACCACGCTACGACGCCGTGGCGCGCTTCCAGGGCGGCCCGAACGCAGGACACACCTTGGAGTTTAATGGTGAAAAATACGTGCTCCGCTCCATTCCCTCCGGCATTTTCCAAGGGGGCAAGGTGAACATTATCGGCAATGGTGTCGTGCTCGCCCCCGACTTGTTTATGGATGAGGCCAAGAGCCTTGAGAAGACCGGCCATGCCCTGCGCGAGCGCCTCCACATCTCGAAGAAAGCCCACCTCATCATGCCAACCCACCGCATTCTCGACCGCGCCATCGAGGCCTCCAAGGGTAAGTCGAAGGTCGGTACCACGGGCAAGGGCATCGGCCCGGCCTATACCGACAAGGTCTCGCGCACGGGTCTCCGCGTCGGCGACATCCTCGACCGCTTTAAGGAGAAATATCAGGCCGCCAAGAGTCGCCACCTCGCCATGCTCAAGGGCATGGGATGGACCGACTTCGACGGACTGGAAGAGGTCGAGAAGCACTGGATGGAGGGCGTGGAATACCTCAAAGGATTCCATTTCACCGACTCAGAGCATGAGATCAACCACCTGCTGCGCGACGGCAAGTCCATCCTCTGTGAGGGTGCACAGGGCACGATGCTCGACGTCGATTTCGGTTCCTACCCCTTCGTGACCTCCTCCAACACCATCGGCGCAGGAGCCTGCACCGGACTGGGCATAGGAGCCAACAAGGTCGGCAACGTCTTCGGCATCATGAAGGCCTACTGCACCCGCGTGGGCTCAGGACCCTTCCCCACCGAGCTCTTCGACGAGACGGGCAAGCGCATGCGCGACATCGGTCATGAGTATGGTGCCGTGACTGGGCGCGAGCGTCGCTGCGGATGGATCGACCTCGTGCAGCTGCGCTACTCCATCATGGTCGATGGCGTGACGGAACTGATCATGATGAAGAGCGACGTGCTCGACACCTTCGACACCATCAAGGCCTGTGTGGCCTACCGACTCCCCGACGGCACGGAGACTGACGAACTGCCCTTCGAGCTGGAGGGTGTCACCCCGATCTACAAAGAGATGAAGGGCTGGAAAACGGACATGACGCAATACACCAGCGAGGACCAGTTCCCGCAGGAGTTCAAGGACTACATCCAGTTTCTGGAGGACTTCCTCGAGACCCGCATCGGCATCATCAGCATCGGTCCCGACCGCGAGCAGACCATCGTGAGAGGATAAGTCTCACGGCCAGGGGGCGGACCACTTCTCCCCCTGATAGTAACCATCCACGGCCAGTCTTGGCCTCTAACGAAAGCAAACACTATGGCAAATAAACCTTCCATCCCCAAGGGAACGCGCGACTTCGGTCCCGAGGAGATGGCGAAGCGCAATTATATCTTCGACACCATCAAGGCGGCATTCCAGCTCTATGGTTTCCGCCAGATCGAGACCCCGGCGATGGAGACGCTCCACACGCTCATGGGCAAGTATGGCGAGGAGGGCGACAAGCTCCTGTTCAAGGTGCTCAACTCCGGCGACTACCTCAAGAAGGTCTCCGACGAGGAACTCGCGGACCGCAACGTCTATAAGCTCCAGACCAAACTCTGTGAGAAGGGTCTCCGCTACGACCTCACCGTGCCTTTCGCCCGCTATGTGGTAATGCACCGCGAGGAACTCCAGATGCCGTTCAAGCGCTACCAGATACAGCCCGTATGGCGGGCCGACCGTCCGCAGAAGGGACGCTACAGAGAGTTCTACCAGTGCGATGCCGACGTCGTGGGCAGCGACTCGCTCCTCAACGAGGTGGAGCTGGTGCAGATTATGGACACGGTCTTCACGCGCTTCGGTGTGCGTGTGGCCATCAAGGTCAACAACCGCAAGATCCTCACCGGCATTGCCGAGGTGATAGGCGAGGCCGAGAAGATCGTCGATATCACCGTGGCCATCGACAAGCTCGACAAGATCGGCGTGGATGGCGTCAATGCCGAACTGCGCTCCGACGGCATCTCAGAGGAGGCCATCGCCCGCCTGCAGCCTATCATCAACCTGCAGGGCACCAACGACGAGAAGTTGGCCACCATCGCCGAGGTGCTCCGCGAGAGCGAGACGGGACTGAAGGGCGTCGAGGAGGTCCGTTTCATCCTCGACACGCTCAAGGGCGTGGGTCTCCACAATACCGTGGAGCTCGACCAGACGCTGGCCCGCGGCCTCAACTACTACACGGGAGCCATCTTCGAGGTGAACGCTCTCGACGTGGAGATCGGCAGCATCACGGGTGGCGGACGCTACGACAACCTCACGGGCATCTTCGGTATGCCCGGTCTTTCGGGTGTGGGCTTCTCCTTTGGCGCAGACCGCATCTACGACGTGCTCAACGCCCTCGACCTCTATCCGAAGGAGAGCCGTCAGGGCACGGAGGTGCTCTTCATCAACTTCGGTGATGCTGAGACGGCCTACTGCATGCCATTGGTGGCCAAGCTGCGCCAGGCGGGCATTGCCACCGAGCTTTTCCCCGACAAGGCGAAGATGAAGAAGCAGATGAACTATGCCAACGCCAAGCACGTCCCGTTTGTAGCTCTGGCCGGCGAGAGCGAGATGGCCGAAGGCAAGGTGACGCTGAAGGACATGGAGACGGGCGAGCAGCACCTGCTGACCGTGGAGGAAGTGGTAGCCAAGCTCCGCCCATAGGCGGCGCGCGCCAGTCCTCTCCCCTATTCCTATTATATATATACTACTTATATATATATACGCTACGAGCAACCATGGAGGCGGCCCTGCTTGCCGTCCGTGGTTGCTCGTAGTGTGTCTGTAGGCCCGCTGAGCCTTCGGCCTATAGAACCTCCGTGTTTTCCCTAACTCGGCCCGCAGCGCCCTCCAGTCTATCCGAAGAGCAGGCGCAGCGCCTCCTCCACCTTTCTGACGGGATGGATGGCGATGGTGTACTTGCTGTGGTCGAAGCCCTGGAGGTTGTACTTGGGGATGATGATGTGCTGGAAACCCAGTTTTTCGGCCTCGGCGATGCGGGCCTCGATGCGGCTCACGGGGCGCACCTCGCCGCTCAGTCCCACCTCGCCCGCCATGCACCATCCGCTCTCGATGGGCGTATCGACATTGGACGAGAGGACGGCGGCGATGACGCTCAGGTCCATGGCCATGTCCGTCACGCGGAGTCCACCCGCTATGTTGAGAAAGACATCCTTCTGCATGAGTTTGAAGCCCACCCGTTTCTCCAGCACCGCCAGCAGCATGTTGAGCCGTCGCTGGTCGAAGCCCGTGGCCGACCGCTGGGGCGTGCCGTAGGCGGCGGAGGAGACGAGGGCCTGGGTCTCGATCAGAAACGGGCGCACGCCCTCTATGGCGCTGGAGATGGCCACTCCCGAGAGACCGTCGTGGTCGTCGGTGAGAAGCAGTTCCGAGGGATTCTCCACCTGACGAAGCCCCTGCTGCCGCATCTCGTAGATGCCGATCTCCGAGGTGGATCCGAAGCGGTTTTTGATGCTGCGCAGGATACGGTAGAGGTGGTGCTGGTCGCCCTCAAACTGGAGCACCGTATCGACGATGTGCTCCAGGATCTTCGGTCCGGCGAGGGTCCCCTCCTTGTTGATGTGGCCGATGAGGATCACGGGGACGCCACTCGACTTGGCGAAGCGGAGCAGCGCCGAGGCACACTCGCGCACCTGCGAAACGCTGCCCGGCGAACTCTCGGCCTGCCCGGTGGCGATGGTCTGTATGGAGTCGATGACGACGATCTCGGGTTTCTCCTCCTTGATGTGGTCGAAGATGGCCTCCAGCGAAGTCTCTGAGAGGATGACCATGCGGTCGTTGACGGGATTTTGGCCAGCGATGCGGTCCGCCCGCATCTTGATCTGATGAGGGCTCTCCTCGCCGCTCACGTAGAGCACGTGCTGCGGCAGCCGCAGAAGGGTCTGGAGGGTGAGGGTGCTCTTGCCAATGCCCGGTTCGCCGCCCATGAGCACGATGCTGCCAGGGACGAGGCCGCCGCCCAGCACGCGGTTGAACTCGCCGTCGATCATGTCGATGCGGGGCTCATCGTGAGCCGCGATGTCACCCAGGCGCATCCTGTGGCTGCGCAAGGGGTGGGTCCTGAGTTCGCTGGCCGCGCTCCGGGCCGCCTGCTGCCCTGTGTCGGATCCCACACGGATCTCCTTGAAGGTGTTCCACTGTCCGCAGCTGGGACATTTTCCCAACCATTTCGCGCTCTCCTGTCCACAATGGGAGCAGACGTAGGCTATCTTGTCTTTTGCCATTTTCGTTCTGTATATATATAGGAGGCCATATCCTATGATAGGAAGTCCTCGTTTCGACCCCACAAAAATAAGAATAATTTTCCGTATTACAAAATTTATTATTAACTTTGCTGCAAGTATGAAGAAACTCATTTGGTACTCGATGGCCGTCTGTCTGCTGACGCTCTGCGCCTGCGGACCGTCCGAAGCCGATCAGAAGTGGGCCCAACGCCAGCGCCAGGAGGCCGACCGCAAGGCTTACCAAGCGGCTTTCAAGGTGGGCACGCTCCCCACCCTCGACTGTCTGCCGCTCTTCCTCCTTCGCGACAGCGTGCTCTACGACACCACCCGCGCCGACATCCGCCTCGTCGGTTTCACAGCCCAGATGGACTGCGACACGGCCATGACGGGACGTAGCGTCAATGCCTGCGTCACCGACTTGGTCAGGGCCCAGCGGCTGCAGCGCAAGGGCGTGCCCATACGGTGGTTTGCCTCCACCAATGCCTACTGGAATCTCTATGCGAGCAAGCAGCTGAAGGTCGATTCCATCGGCCGGCTGAGCGACTGCAACATTGCCATGACGCGCTACTCCATCACCGACTATCTCACGGCCGAGGTGCTGCAGCGTGCCAAGTTGCAGCGGCCCGCCCTGCGCGCGCAGATCAACGACGTGCTGGTGCGCGAGAAAATGGCCACGGGCGGGGAGCTCGACGCGTTTTGGTTCACTGAGCCCATGGCCACGAAGATGCGGCTCGACGGCCACCGCCTCCTCTACTCCTCGCAGAAGTCGGGACTCCATCCTGGTGCCATCGTTCTGGTGGAGGGACCTTCCGACGATCCCCAGCGCACGATGCGCCAGCAGGAGGAGTTTAGAAAGGCCTACGACCGCGCCGTGGCGCTGATCAACAAAAACGGACTGGTCTATTATTCAGACCTGATCATCAAGTATATGGGCGTCGATAGCAAGGTGGTCATGAACCTGCCCAAGCTCTCTTTCGAACCCGCCCGCGGGCCGCGCGAGGCCGACCTGAAAGCGTTTCAGAAGGGCCGGCCACAATAAGCAGCCCACTATTTATTCACATCAAAAAAGAACAACATCTATGGACAAAGAGAATAGCATCCCCTGCGGACTCACCATCCGCTGCTTCGAGTTCAACATGATCGGTGAAAACTGCTACGTCGTCTCCGACGAGACGCGCGACTGTGTCATCATCGACTGTGGCGCCTACTGGAAAGACGAGCGCGAGGAACTGGTGGAATATATCACGAAGAACGAGCTTCGCCCCGTCCGTCTCCTGGCCACTCACGGCCACCTCGACCATCACTTTGGCGACAACACGGTCTATGACACCTACGGCCTTTCGCCGGAACTCTCGGAGGAGGATGAATATGTATACAAATCGCTTCTCTATCAGGCGGAAAAGTATTTCCACTTGAAGTTGAACTATAAGTTTCCTGCCCCCGGTCGCTATCTGCAGGACGGCGAGACCATCTCCTTTGGCAACCACGAACTGTTGGTCCTCCCCACGCCGGGCCACACGCCAGGATCCGTCTCCTTCTACTGCAAGAGCGAGGGATTCCTCTTCACGGGCGATACGCTCTTCCGAGGCAGCGTCGGCCGCACTGACCTCGACGGCGGCAGCATGTTCCAGCTCATCAATAGTCTGCGCGAACTGGCCCAGTTGCCCGACGAGACAGAGGTGCTTCCAGGCCATGGCGAACCGACCACCATCGGCTATGAGTTGGCTCACAACCCCTATATGGACCGCTGATGACTGAGAAAATCATCCTTGGCATCGATCCGGGCACGAACGTGATGGGCTACGGCCTGCTCCACGTCAGGGGCAACAAGGCGGAACTGGTCGTCATGGGCGTGGTCGATATGCGCCGCGAGAGCGATCCCTACGTCCGCCTTGGCCGCATCTACGAGCGTGTGGCGAGTATCATCGACGCCTACCATCCCGACGAACTGGCCATCGAGGCGCCCTTCTTCGGCAAGAACGTGCAGTCGATGCTGAAGCTCGGCAGGGCGCAGGGAGTGGCCATAGCGGCTGCCATCCGCCAGGGCGTGCCTATCCACGAGTATGCGCCACTGAAGATTAAAATGGCCATCACGGGCAACGGGTCCGCATCCAAGGAGCAGGTGGCAGCGATGCTGCAACGCCTCCTTTCGCTACGCGACGACCAAAAGCCCCACTTCATGGACGCCACCGACGCGCTGGCGGCAGCCTACTGCCACTTCCTGCAGATGGGAAGGCCCGAGACGGGGGCGAAACACTATAGCTCGTGGAAGGACTTTGCGCTGAAGAACCAGCGACGCGTCAGTGGCAACGAATAGGGAGAAGGCGACCTTTTTGATTGTTGCCATGAACTTTCCGGGCGATTTGACCACTGTTCAAACATTTTTTTATAATTTTGCATCCAAAAATTAAAAAGGAAGACATGAGTGAATCCACGGCCCACGGTCGCCAGCTACTAAAGGAGAAGATTTGCTTGACAGCCCTGCGCCTGTTTCACAAGTGCGGCATCCGTCAGGTGAAGATGGATGATATTGCCACCACGCTTTCCGTCTCCAAGCGTACGCTCTACGAGATCTACACCAATAAGATGGAGCTGCTCGCCGAGGTGCTGGAACTGCAAAACCGCATGAACCACGACCGTCTCAAGCGAGAACTGAAGCCCGAGGCCAACACGATGGACGTGCTTATCCTCGTGCTGAAGATTTCGGTGGAGGAACTCAACAAAGTCTCGGTGGAGTTTCTCGAGGACCTTCACCGCTACCCCGAGGCGCTCCAGAAGCTTGAAGAACTGGAGAAGCGCAGCGACGAGGAAAACCGCCGCTTCCTGCAGAAGGGCGTGGAGGAGGGCTTCTTCCTGCCCAACATCAATTTTCAGCTGATGGACGATATCGTCCGCATAATCAAGGATCAGACGGTCTTCTATCAGCAGTATGGCATCAAGACGGTGTGGACGACGCTCGTGCGCGTCTTCCTGCGCAGTATCTGCACGCTCAAGGGCGTGCAGGAGCTCGACGCCTTCCTCGACAAAATGGCGACCGAGGACGGAGCGTTCTCGCCAGTCTGACAATTCTATTTCTCATATTTATATTAGCAAATGAAAGACCACGCATACAGGCCGTTTTTCCTCACCCTCTTCGTCGTTGTGCTGCTGACGATCGCCCACTGGCTGCCGACGCTCCATCTGGGCGACACCCAGCTGCGCCGTATCGACCTGCTCAGCGACCTGGGCAACGACAGCACGAAGGGCGACTTCCACGACGTCATACCCAAGCCCAAGGAACCCGAACGGCTCCTGGCGAAGAACAAGGCGGGCCAAACGGTCGCCTTCAAGGAGGTGTGGCCGAAGGGCGTGGAGCGCATCGTCGATTTCTCGGCAGGATCGGCCAACGGCATGGACCACTTCTACGCCATGCTCGACTCCGTGAAGCGGAAGCAGCTCAAGGGGCGTCCGCTGCGCATCGCCTACTTCGGCGACTCCTTCATCGAGGGCGACATCCTCGTCTGCGACCTACGAGAGCTCATGCAGGCCCACTTCGGCGGCTGGGGCGTGGGCTGGATCGACGCAGGCAACGACCTGACCAAGTATAAGCGCACCATCAGCAGCACCTTCTCGGGACTGGAGGAGCACATGGCGATGAAGAAGAAGAGCTATCGTGCCCAGGAGGCGGGTATCGCCCAGCGCTACTACACGATGCGAGGAGCGGTCAGAATGAACTATACGGCTACGAAAGACTTCCCCCACACGTCTCGCTGGGGTGTCTCGCGCCTCTATTTCCGGTCGACGGGTGGCATCACGCTGAGCGGCCACGAGGGACAGAAGGCCTTCACCCTGCCCTTCAAGGGCAGCAAGCACGTGCAGGTGGCGGAGATGGCGGGCGTGGCCTCGGCGGCCGACTTCTCCGTGTCGCAGGGATCGGCGACGTTCTTCGGCACGGCACTGGAGAGCGACGGCGGCGTGATCATAGACAATTTTAGTTTGCGTGGTGCGTCGGGACAGACGCTGGCCGACCTCCCCGAGGCGACGCTGCGCGAGTTTGACAAGTTGCGCCCCTACGACCTGATCATCGTCCAGTATGGCGTCAATGCAGTCACGGAGGGTAGCACCACACCTCAGCTTAAGGCTTATATGGAGCAGATGCGGACGGTGGTGGACCACCTCAAGCGCAGTTTCCCCGAGACGAGTATCCTCGTGGCGGGCGCCCCCGACCGAGGCTCCAAGACGGCTCCCGACGGCACGATGCCGGCCATCAAGATGCTCTCCGGTCTCCAGGAACAGATGGCCAGCGACGCAAAGGTGGGATTTCTCTCCATCCTCGGCGCCATGGGTGGCCCGGGTACGATGAAGCGCATCGTCGATGAACACGGATGGGGCTCCAGCGACTATGTCCACATCAACTGGGATGGGGGCAAATTTGTGGCGGAACGACTCTTCAAGTCGTTCCTCGCGGGCTACGACAACTATGTGCGCCGCAAGAAATTAGAGAATCAATAACACGCTTTCACCACTCTCAGACTGTCTTTCGCAATGATAACAGACCACATCATGGCTTCGATCGCCGACTTGGCGCAGGAAGTCTCCCAATATTTTGTCTCGCTCCAGTGGGAACGGCTGGGCGCAATGCTCTCGTACAATCCGAGCGAGCCGCTGCTCTTCTCCTCGGGGCTCTTCCTCTTCCTCTTCCTCGCCCTTACGCTCGTCTATATGGCGCTCCGCAAGGCGCTCACTCCGCGCATCCTCTTTCTGACGCTCTTCTCCTACTATTTCTTCTATAAGAGCAGCGGGATGTATTTCCTGCTCCTCGTCCTTGTCACCGTCACCGACTTCTATATCGCCAAAGGGGTTTCGCGCCTGAAGGAGAAGGCCGACGAACAGGCGGAACGGGAGCGGCGGGCCCTCGGAGAGGAGGAGGCCATGCCCCACTACGGACGCGCCAAGGGGCTGCTGGCCCTGAGCCTGGCGATCGACCTCGGACTGCTCTGCTACTTCAAATACACCAATTTCTTCGCGGGAATGGTGACGCAGATGATCGGTGGCAATTTCCAGCCGTGGGACATTTTCCTGCCTGTGGGCATCAGTTTCTACACCTTCAAGACCATCTCCTATGTCGTGGACGTCTATCGGGGCAAAATGAAGCCGATGGAAAGCCTCCTGGACTATGCCTTCTACGTCTCCTTCTTCCCCACGCTGCTGGCGGGCCCCATCGTCCGGGCCACTGACTTCGCCCCGCAGATCCGCCGTCCGCTGCAGATCAGCAACCAGCTCTTTGGCATGGGCGCCTACTTCGTGCTCATCGGACTGGCGAAGAAGTGTATCATCTCCGACTATATCGCGCAAAACTTCGTCGATCGCATCTTCGACAATCCCACGCTCTTCTCCGGCGGTGAGGTGCTCCTGGGTCTCTATGGCTACACCGTACAGATCTATTGCGACTTCTCGGGCTATAGCGACATGGCGATAGGTATCTCGGCCTTGCTCGGTTTCACGATCCCAATGAACTTCAACGCGCCGTGGAAGTCCGATTCCGTCACCGACTTCTGGCGTCGCTGGCACATCTCGCTCTCTTCCTGGATTCGCGACTACGTCTATATCCCGCTCGGTGGAAGCCGCAAGGGCACGTTGCGCATGTATCTCAACCAGATGATTGCGATGGTGGCCTGTGGCCTTTGGCATGGTGCCTCGCTGAGCTTCATCGTCTGGGGTGCGCTCCATGGCGCCCTGGTCTGCCTCCATAAGTTCTTCTCACAGACCGTACTCCACCACGACCGCCACTACCACCCACGGGGATGGCGGCGCTTTGTGGCCGTCTTCGTCACGTTCCACGTGGTCTGCCTGACGTGGTTGCTCTTCCGCAACGCCACGTTTGAGGGCACATGGGTGATGCTGGAGCAGATGTTCACGAAGTTCAATCCTGACGTGCTGCCCGAGGTGCTCCTTACTTATAAGTATGTCTTTGCCCTGATGATCTTCGCCCTCGTCTCTCACTGGATACCCGATAGCTGGCAGGACCAGCTCATCAAGGTCTTCGCCAAGGGAGGCGTCGCCCTGGCCGCCGTGGCCATTGCCGTTGTCATCTTCGTGATCATGCAGGTGAAAGGCAGTGAGGTGCAGCCGTTCATTTACTTCCAATTCTAATCACATAGATAGAAAATCTGATAAAATCACTTCCGAAAGTAGTCAAATAAGGGGAAGAATAGAACAATGAGTGTTAAAAATAGCTTTTTCCCTGCCAAATTGCACAAAGTTTTATGCGTTTTCCTTTGCGGAATAGAAATTAAACCCCTATATTTGCAGCCATTAAAAGAGTTGATAATAAAAACAGATGTTAAACCTATCAAAAAGAATTGGATTATGAAAAAACTGTTCCTATTGGCAGCCGTTATGCTGTCTTCCGTTGGTGCTTTTGCCCAGCATGCTGTTGGCTCATTCACTCTGCAGCCCCGTTTAGGTATCAACATTGCCACAGTCACTGATTTGGACCGTACCAAGTCGCGCGTAGATTTCGCTGGCGGTCTCGAAGCTGAGTATCAGGTGAGCGACCTCTTCTCGCTCTCTGGAGGTTTGATGTACTCTCGTCAGGGCTTCAAGATGGAAGATGTCGACCTGCCCTTGGTGGGTACGGTGGAGGGCGATTCATGGACTCCCAGCTACCTCAACATCCCCATCATGGCCAATGTCTATGTGGTCAAAGGCCTGGCCGTGAAGCTCGGTATCCAGCCTGGCTTCGTCGTTGACAAGGACGATGCTGACCACATGGAGACCTTCGACTTCTCTATCCCCGTTGGTCTGAGCTATGAGTATCAGAACGTGGTCCTCGACGCTCGCTACAACTGGGGTCTGACAAAGATCTATGACGTGGACAAGCTCGATAGCAAGAACAGCGTGTTCCAGATCACGCTCGGCTACAAGTTTGACCTCTAATCATATTTGTGACTCTCCTTTACATTTTTGACATAAAGTTTTTAAAGCAGTCGCCCGGTGGAAGTGGATTCCATCGGGCGATTTGTTGGTGTGTCGTTTCCTCATGTTCGATTGTTACCAAGAAATTGTTAGGTAGTTTCCCGAAAACTGCTTGTGGGTTTCCAAGAAATTGCTAACTTTGCAGTCAACAAGCAATAGAACAGATAAAAATGATGAAAAAAAACAATAAGTGGATCGCCTGGTCGGCGTTCGCCCTGGTTGGCGGACTGATGATGCAGTCTTGTCACGAGAGCCTGGAGGAGCGCGCGGCCCGCGAGTGCAAGGAATATACAGAGCGCAACTGCCCCCAGCAGTTGGGCAACGGTGTGGTCTATGACAGTCTGACGTTCGAGATTCCGACACAAACGGTCCACCACCACTATTCCGTCACGGGAGAGGCCGACAACGCACAAGCCTTTGCCGAGCAAAAGGACGAACTGCGCAAGGCGGAACTTGAGGGACTACGTCGCGACATCTCCACGCAGAAGTATAAGGAGGCAGGCTACAATTTCGCCATCACCATCCGGTCCGGACGCAATCCCAAGAACGTTTACTTCCATACGGTCTTTACGCCCGAGGAACTGAAATAAGCACGACAGACAGCGCTTAGTCCTCCTCGTCGCTGGTCTCCTGTGGCTCGCCCACCACGATGGAAGCCTCCTCGTCCTTGCGAAACTGTCGCTGGAGCTGATAGACCTTCAACGAATTGAGCGCCTCGGCCACGCCATAATAGACCATGCACCACCCGATGATGAGCAGCGGACTGGCCATGGTTTCGACGGGCTTGAGCAGGATGACGGCCCCTACGACCAGCGTGACAGTGGGGAGAAGCCAGTAGAAGACGGGGATGCGCGCATAGCGGCGCGCGCCACCCAGCGTGACCAGTTGGTTGAGGGCTCCGAGGATGAGGATGGCGGCCAGGACATAGGCCACACCACGGATGAAGGAACCAGTCATCATCATCAGAATCAATCCCAGCAGCACGCTGCCCACTCCGGCTATAGGCAACGGCGGGGTGTGGGGACCGACGACGCGGCCCTCCTCGTCGATGACCTGGGCGGCACGAATGGCCTTTCTCCGGCCCCAGTAATAGGCCAGGCAGGACAGACAACCCGAGAGAAAGAACAGGGCGCCCGTGATGATCACCATCCATTCGAGGGTGGCCTTGCGGTAGAGAATGAGCATCACGCCGACAACGATGGCCACCAAGGCGCGAACCACACTACTTTGAATCACTTTCATAGATATTTTTGTCGTTTGATTTTTCAAATCTTAAATACAAGGCAAAATTACGAAAAACTCGCCGCATGGCCGCATTTTCCGCCTTTTTTTGTGTAATTTTGCACCTAAAAAGAATAGCAAGACAATGACAACACTACTTCTTGTGCGACATGGCGAGACCTTCGACAACGCCGCCCACTTAATGCAAGGCCAGGTGCAGGGACAACTCAACGAGACGGGCATTGCCCAGGCGGAAGGCGTCCGCGACCAGATGGCCGGAGAGCACATCGACGCCTTCGTCTCCAGCGATCTCCACCGTTCGGTACAGACTTGCGAGATCATCGCTGAGCCGCACCATAAGCCCGTCGTGCAGACACCGTTGCTGCGTGAGCGAGACTGGGGCTCTTTCACTGGCAAATACATCCCTGACCTGCAGGCGGTCAAAGAATGGCCAGACGACATCGAACCACTCCCCGACCTGCAGGCCCGAGCAAAGAAGTTCTTGGACTGGATTCGCGCGCAATACCCCGGCCAGACGGTGCTCGCCGTGGGTCATGGCATTGTCAACAAGGCCATTCAGTCGGTCTATACAGGCAAGCCCATGAACCAAATCCAGCGGATGGAGAACGCCGAGGTGCGCCGCCTGGAATTGTAGTCGCACCCCGTGGTGATGGCCGTGGTGTCGGACTGTGGACTCTACGGTAGATGAAACGTCATCAGGCCTTCTATCGGACTTCGCATCACGCGCACCAACTCGAAGTCGTGGCGACTTGCCACTTCCGAAAGGATGGTCTGAAACGGTGCGGCCATTCCGCCCACGCAGGCCATGCGCCGTAGCGGCGTAGCGTAGCGAAGGACGTTGTAGCGGAAGAAAGCCTCGAAGTTGTCCGCCACAAGGTGGCGCAGCGAGGGTTCGTCTATGCGCTGATGGATGAAAGGTACGATGGTGGCCAGATAGCGGTTGGCCAGAGGTTGGCGATAGACGCGCTGGATGATATCGTCGTAGGTCTGTCCGCTCTCGGCGAAAAACTCGTCGCGCAGCGTGGCGGGCAACCAGCCCTTCAGTATTCCGTTGAGAAAGTTGCGTCCCAGCACTGCCCCACTGCCCTCGTCGCCAAGGACATAGCCTAAGGGCGGGATGTGGGCGGTGATGCGGTCGCCATCATAGACGCAACTGTTGGCTCCCGTCCCGAGGATGCAGGCAATGCCCTGCTCACGCCCCAAGACGGCGCGCGCAGCACCCAGAAGATCGCTCTCTGCGAAGGTTTCAGCCGACGGAAAGAGCGTGGAAAGGAGCATGGCGACGCGTGGCGACTGCTGGGGTGTGCAGCCGGCGCCATAGAACGCCACTTCGCTCACCTCGCTGGCCGGTACGCCCGCTTCGTCGAGGCGGGGAAGCAACTCTTGTCGAAATACGCCGTCGATTTGATCATCGGTGAAAAGGAGGGGGTTGATGCCCTGTGTGGCGATCCTCACGCTGCTTCCGCCAGGGGCTCCCAAGACGGCCCAGTCGGTCTTGGTGCTCCCACTATCTGCTATCAGTATCATCTTTTCTTGATTTTTCGGGCCCAAAGGTATGAAAAATCCGCCGTCGTGTCAAGTATTTCCAACAAAATTTAGTAATTTTGCAGCATATATTGCGACTTGCCGTCCCTCTACCCGAATGGAGGAGCTGCCACGGTCTGTCGCTCAGTAAAGAAAAAGAGAATCGATTGGCAAAAATGAAGTTTTTCCACACTTGTCTGCTGTTGGCTTTGCTCCTGCTCAACGCCCTCCCTTCCAAGGCCGTCCTGCAGGAAGACTCGCTCAAAAACTCACTCGCTGTTTTGCGCCACGAGTTGATCACGAGCCACTACCAGCTCAACGAGCAGACCACACGTGCCAAACAGTTGAATAGCCGTGTCACACAGCAGCTGAAAGATATCACACAGCGCTCCTCGCAGGTGTCGCTGATGCTCTATTCCCAAAACTCCGAGTATATCTTCGATGTCACCTACGCCTGCCACCAGGCTACCACGCTCTACAACGAGTTTGAGACCAAGACGCGCCCGTTCAGCATCCTCGTGGAGCGAAGCAAGCAGGACATTGCCCGCTACGACTCGCTCATCAACTCGCTGAGCACGATGTACACGGAGGGAATGACGGAGCGGGAGAAGATAGACCGCAACGTCTGTCTGACGCTGGCGGTGAGCATACGCCGCATGCTGACGGAGAACAACCAGAACTTTCAGGACTACATCCAATATTACAACTACACGCGGAGGCAGTTGAAGGAACTCAACGATTATGCCCAAAAGCGCTACCAGGACATACAGGGCAGTTTGCTTCGCAACACGAACGAGAATTATTTCTCCATCCTTCTCCATCCGCAATACTACATCTTGCGCATGGTGGTGGCCTACAAGGACAAATATGTGCCGGATAATAAGGTGAAGTCGCAGTGGGACGCCAGTTGGCTACTCCTCTTGCTGGCGATGGTAGCCTTCTATGGACTCTGTGCCGTGCTGGTCAACTTCCTCAGTATTCGCTTCCTCGCCACACGCCTCATCAAGAGCAACCGCTGGCATATCGACGCCAAGGCTTTTCTGACCAAGCGCACTTGCATTATTATCAATGGCACGGTCATCACCTTTGGCCTGGCACTGTTGTTGATACGTTATATCTCGCCATCCAACTTTGTCTATATGGCGACGGGCATCTTGCTGGAGTTTACCTGGCTGCTGGTGGTCATCTTCACCTCACTGATGCTCCGCGTGGATGGAGAACTCATCCGCAACACTTATCGCAGCTACTACCCCATCATCTTTGTCGGTGCAGTCATTATCTCCTTCCGCATCATCTTGATCCCGGCTGTCTTTGTCAACATAATGCTGCCGCCGCTCATGCTCATCGCCACCCTATGGCAGGGCCATATCATCAAGAAATACCGACTGCTGGTGATGCGCAATGACCTCTACCTTTGCTACGCGACACTGACGGTATTTATCGTGGCCACTGCCACTTCGTGGATGGGCTACACGATGCTTTCGGTGCAGATCATCATCTGGTGGATGATGCAGCTGGCGTGCATTCTGACCATCGCCTGTGCTCACGACTACCTCAACAGCTACCGCGAGAAGCATAAGCTGGCGAGCAAGCCTATCAGCAAGACGTGGTTCTTTCGGCTGGTCTATTCCGTCGTCCTCCCGTCGTGCATGGTGTTGTCATTCCTTTTTGCCGTTTATTGGGCCACGGACGTCTTCAATCTCAGCGAACTGACGTGGAACTTCTTCAGCACCGATCTCATCGATACGGAGAATATCAAGGTGAGCATCTTTGGCATAGCAGTGGTCGTGGCGATGTGGTTTGTCTTCAGCTATATCAACCTTACAAGCAAGGACTTGATCAACTTTGTCATGGAGCAGCGCGACCCGACTACGGCTGCCACTCGCTCGGTGATGTTTGTCAATGTTACGCAGACGGTGGTCTGGGGCACCTGGTTGCTGCTCTCTCTGGCGGTCTTCAAGGTGAACAACACCTGGCTGGTGGTAGTCTCGGGCGGTCTCTCCACGGGTATTGGATTCGCTATGAAGGACATACTGGAGAACATCTACTATGGCATCTCGCTCATGGCGGGCCGCATCAAGATCGGAGACTATGTGGTCTGCGACGGCATCCGAGGCCGCGTGACAAGCATCAGTTATACTTCTACGATGCTGGAGGCTGTTGATGGATCGGTCATCGCTTTCCAGAATTCACAACTCTTCACCAAGAACTATAAGAATCTTACGAAAAACCATGGCTACGAGCTCGATACGCTGGAGGTCGGCGTGGCCTATGACACCAATATCAAGGAGTGTTGCAGCTTGTTGACCGAGGCGGTGACGAAGCTCAAATGCATCTATCACAACCGTCCCGTGGCCGTTCGCCTGAAGAGTTTCGACGATAGTTGCGTGACGCTGAAGGTGCTCTTCTGGGTCAACGTCTTGGACCGCTACTCGGCAGAGGGCGAGATCATGGAGTGTATCTATGATACGTTGAACGAGCACAACATCGAGATACCGTTCCCGCAGCGTGAGATTACGCTGAAGAATGTCGCCGAGTTGAGGCAGGAATCCCCTACCCCGCCGGCTGAGTAAAAACAGAGACGAGTCTGGATGGAAAAGCATCGAGTCGAGGATGATTCCAAGACGAGATAGCATCAATACGATCGAAGAAAATGGAAATCAAAATACATCGAAATATGGATAAACCTGTATTCATCGCAGGCCCCTGCGTCATAGAATCGGCCGAACTCCTGGACACCGTGGCCCAGGAGTTGGTGCGCATCAACCAAAAGTATGGTATTGACATCATCTTCAAGGCCTCTTTTGACAAGGCCAACCGTACCAGCCTCAAGTCCTTCCGCGGACCTGGACTGGAGAAAGGACTGGAGATGCTCGCGGATATCAAGTCGCGCTACGGACTGCGCATCCTCACCGACATCCACGAGGCTTGGCAGGCTGATCCTGTGGGCAAGGTGGCCGACGTGATTCAGATCCCGGCTTTTCTGTGCCGACAGACCGACCTGCTTGTGGCTGCGGCACGGACGGGCAAGGTGGTCAATATCAAGAAGGCACAGTTTCTCTCTGGCCGCGACATGCGCTATCCGCTCCAGAAGTGCGTCGAGACTGGAGCTACGGAGGTGTGGCTTACCGAGCGTGGAAGTTGCTTCGGCTACAACAACCTCGTCGTAGATTTCCGCAATATCCCCGATATGCTCGAACTGTGTCCCACGGTAGTCATGGACTGCACCCACAGCGTGCAGCGTCCGAGTGCGGGAGATGGCAAGACTACGGGCGACCGCCGCTTTGTTCCGGCTATGGCTATGGCGGCCAAGGCCTTTGGTGCGACGGGTTATTTCTTTGAGGTCCATCCCGACCCGGACCGTGGCAAGTCGGACGCTGCCAATATGCTGGAGCTCGATAAACTCGATGAACTGATCGGAAAACTATTGGCGTAAGCCTATATACCTTATTATATATAATATAATGGAAACAAATAATACGCAGGCGGAGGAGAGACTTCGGAATGTCCGCCAATATGCTGTGCAGTGTATCAAGGATGAGTGTGACGCGACGTTGAAGCTCATCGACCAGTTGGACGACAACTTCGACCGTGCCGTGTCGATGATGTACCATTGCAAGGGTAAGATCATTGTGACGGGTGTAGGCAAGAGTGGAAACATTGGCGCCAAGATCGCCGCTACGCTCTCCTCTACGGGCACGCCGGCCTTCTTTATCAATCCGCTCGACGTCTATCATGGCGACCTTGGCGTGATGACCAAGGATGATGTGGTGCTCGCTTTGTCCAACTCGGGACAGACTGACGAGTTGCTGCGCTTCATCCCCATGGTGCTCCACATGAACGTGCCTATCATCGGCATGAGTGGCAATCCACAGTCTCTGTTGGCGAAGTATGCTACGGCCCACCTGCTGGTGAAGGTCGAGAAGGAGGCTTGCCCGCTCAACCTGGCGCCGACCAGTTCCACAACCGCTGCCCTCGTCATGGGCGACGCGCTTGCCATCGCATTGATGGAGGTCCGCGACTTCAAGCCCAAGGATTTTGCACAGTTCCATCCGGGTGGTGAATTGGGTAAGCGACTCCTCACCACCGCGCAGGACGTGATGCGGAGCGACGACCTGCCTATCATCCCGAAGGAAATGCACCTCGGCGAGGCTATCATCCACGTGAGCAAGGGCAAACTCGGACTGGGTGTGGCTCTGGAGGACGGCAAGGTCATTGGACTGATCACCGACGGCGACATTCGTCGTGCCATGGAGCGCTGGCAGGCAAAGTTCTTCGACCATACCGTCAGCGACATCATGACGAGAACTCCTAAGACGGTAGCTCCCGAGACGAAGATCGCCGACGTGCAGCGCAAGATGAACCAGTACAAGATACACACCGTCCTCGTGACCGACTCTGAAAATCGTCTCCTGGGTGTGGTGGATCACTACAGTTGCATGTTCTAACCCTCTCTATCGCGCATTTATATCCCACCTATCCCGTTGACATTGAATAGAAAAATAGTCATATTGATCTCGCTGCTCTTTGTGTCCGCTCTCGGGCGGGCACAGAGGGCAGATAGCTTGATGGTGGAGCAACTGCGGAGCAAAGGGGTGACATTTTCCCACAACAACTCCGTCACCTTGCTCATGACTGGACAAGAGAAGTTTGACGACCTCTTCAAGGCGGTCGAACAAGCCCGGTCGAGCATCCATCTTGAGTATTTCAACTTCCGCAACGACTCCATCAATCGCGAGTTGATGACGCGTCTTGTGCGCAAAGCCGCGGAGGGCGTAGAGGTCAGAGCTATTTTCGATGGTTTTGGCAACTCCAGCAACAACCAGCCGATGCGCAAGTCGGACATCCGTCTCATCCGATCCAAAGGGGTGGAGATCTATGAGTTTAAGCCCTTGGCTTTCCCATGGATCCATGATTTCTTCAACCGCGACCACCGAAAGATCGTCGTCATCGACGGCAAGGTGGCCTATACGGGGGGAATGAATGTTGCCGACTATTATATCAAAGGAACGAAGCAGGTGGGCAGCTGGCACGATATGCATTGCCGTATCGAGGGCGATGAGGTCAATACGCTGCAGAAGATCTTCCTCAGAATGTGGAAACTGGTCTCGGGAGAGGACGTTCATGGTGCAAAATATTACCGGGGAATCTCCAATGCCGACTACATGGAAGGTCTCAAGCCTGACACTACGCCGACTTGTGGCCAACAGATGGTGGGCATCATCAACCGTGAGCCTCATGTGACGAAGGACATCATCCGCTTCTTCTACCTCAATGCTATCAACAACGCGAAGGAAAGCATCAAGCTTATCAATCCCTACTTCACGCTTAACCGTAAGCTGAAGCGTGCCTTGGCCAAAGCTGTCAAGCGGGGGGTGAAGGTGGAAATCATGCTGAGCGTGCGGAGCGACATTCCCATCACACCCGACGTGGGTTTCTACAACGCTCATCAGTTGATGAAGAAAGGTTGCGACATCTGGCTCTACAAGCCGGGGTTCCATCATACGAAGATCATCATGGTCGATGGACAGTTTTGTACCGTCGGATCTGCCAACCTCAATGCTCGTTCGTTGCGTTGGGACCGCGAGGAAAATGCCGTTATCATCGACCCGCACGTCACACGGCAGTTGAACCAACTGTTTGAGCAGCAGAAGCAGGATTCTTTCCTCCTCACGGAGGAGAAATGGGACCAATGGCGCACGCCATGGAAGAAGTTTGTCGGTTGGGCAGGCCATCTATTGGCACCTTTCCTGTAATTTTTTCCCCTCTTTATGGCGACTTTTCATTCCTTTTTGCTAACTTTGCAACTTAATTGGGTAAATTCAATCATCATGGCCGCGGCGACAGGCTTCGCCGATTGGTCACTAAATGTATAATCAACAACGCTCATGAAACAGTTTAAGCTGGTGGACATCGTTCTCGGATGGGTCGTTTTTGCGATCGCCGCGTTCGTCTATTGCTCCACCATTGAGCCGACAGCCAGCTTCTGGGACTGTCCAGAGTTTATCACTACGGGCTACAAGCTCGAAATCGGCCACCCACCTGGGGCACCATTCTTTGCCCTCACGGCCAATCTTTTCAGCCAGTTTGCCAGCGATGTGACGCAGGTGGCGCGTATGGTCAACATTATGAGTGCGCTCCTCTCCGCGGTTTGTATCATGTTCCTCTTTTGGACCATCTCGCATCTGGTGCGCCGCCTCATCGTCAAGGACGGCACTATGCCCTCTCTCTCTGAGGCCATCGCCATAGAGGGATCCGCCTTGGTGGGCGCTTTGGTTTACACATTCTCCGACACATTCTGGTTCTCCGCTGTCGAGGGTGAGGTCTATGCCTACTCCTCGGCCTTCACAGCCATCGTGTTCTGGCTGATCCTGAAGTGGGAAAACTGTGCAGACCAGCCTCATAGCGACCGTTGGTTGGTGCTCATCTTCTATATGACCGGCCTTTCCATTGGTGTCCACTTGCTCAACTTGTTGTGTATTCCCGCCATCGTGCTGGTATATTATTACCGCAAGGTGCCCAACGCCAATGCCAAGGGGTCGCTTCTCGCTCTCCTGCTTTCCGTCGTTATCGTCGGAGCTGTACTCTACGGTGTAGTCCCTGGTATCATCACCGTGGGTGGCTGGTTTGAGCTCTTCTTCGTCAATACGCTGGGAATGCCGTTCAACACGGGTGTCATAGTCTATATCATCCTCCTCGTCGCCTCCTTCGTATGGGCACTCTGGGAGACTTATCAGAGTAGCCACACCAAGCGCGAGAACATCGCCTTCCTGACCGCCTTCGCCCTTCTGGGTGTGCCCTTCGTCGGCTACGGTTGGTCAGCCTTCTTCACGGGTGTGGTCATCTTGGCCGTGCTGTTCTTCGTCCTCAATATGAAGAAGGGTAAGGGCAAGTCCAGTGTCACCTTGATACCGACACGCCTCAAGAACACGGCGCTGCTCTGTATGCTGATGCTTCTGATTGGCTTCTCCAGCTACGCATTGATTGTGATTCGCTCCACAGCCAATCCCCCGATGGACCAAAACTCCCCAGAGGATATCTTCACTTTGGGCAACTATCTCAGCCGTCAGCAGTACGGCCAGTACCCGCTCTTCTACGGCCAGGCCTATACTTCTGAGCCTGCTATTGCTGAGGATGGCATGCACTATGAGTTCAAGCAGGGTGCACCCATCTATGAGCCGAAGGAGAAGGAGAGTGCTGACGAGAAGGATAGCTACTACTTAGTGCGCCGTCAGGCCACGCAGGTGTTCCAGCAGAACATGTTCTTCCCCCGAATGTGGGACGAGGGACACGCCGATATGTATGAGTCGTGGATGGGAGGCATACAGGGCCGCTCCGTCGATGGCGTCAAGATGCCGACTCAGTGGGAGAACATCAAATTCTTCCTCTCCTATCAGTGCAACTTCATGTACTGGCGCTACTTCATGTGGAACTTCGCAGGACGTCAGAATGATATCCAGGGACACAACGAGCGCGAGCATGGCAACTGGCTCACGGGCTTCAATTGGTTCGACAACAACGTCCTCGGTCTGGGCGACCAGGATCTCATGCCCGACTCGCTCAAGGAAAATAAGGGCCACAATGTCTTCTACTGTATGCCTTTGCTGCTTGGTCTTCTGGGCCTCTTCTGGCAGGCCTTCCGTGGCAAGCGAGGTATCCAGCAGTTCTGGACGGTCTTCTTCCTGTTCTTCATGACGGGATTGGCCATCGTCATCTACCTCAACCAGACGCCGGGACAACCTCGTGAGCGCGACTATGCCTACGCAGGTTCCTTCTATGCCTATGCTATCTGGTGTGGTATGGGTGTAGCCGCCATGTACGAATGGCTCAAAAAACTGCGTCTCAGTCCGGTCGGCGCTGCCGCCTTGGTCTCGGCCGTAGGTTTGGTGGTCCCCATCCAGATGGCTTCGCAGACTTGGGATGACCACGATCGATCAGGTCGCTACACTTGCCGCGACTTTGGACAGAACTATCTGATGACGCTGCAGGACAAGGGCAACCCGGTGATCTTCACCAACGGTGACAACGATACCTTCCCGCTCTGGTACAACCAGGAGGTGGAGGGCATACGTACCGACGCGCGCGTCTGCAACCTCAGCTACCTTTCCACCGACTGGTACATCGACCAGATGACGCGCCCAGCCTACTCGTCGCCCGCGCTGCCTATCTCTTGGCCGCGTATCGACTATGTCAGCGGCACCAACGAATATATTCGTATCAACCCCGACTTCAAGTCGCAGGTGCTTGATTACTATAAAACTCATCCCGAGGAGGCACGCGCACAGTATGGTGACGACCCGTTTGAGTTGAAGAACATCATGAAGTACTGGGTACGCTCTCATGACGAGCAGGCCCATGTCATACCGACTGATACGGTCTATGTCACCATTGACAAGCAGGCCGTTCGCCGCTCGGGTATGATCCTCCCTGGCGACAGCATCCCCGACAGGATGGCTATTTCCCTTGCCGGCAAGACCGGACTCACCAAGAGCGACTTGATGATGCTCGAGCTGATTGCCAACTGCAACTGGACGCGACCGCTCTATGTGGCCACGACCGTGGGCAAGGAGAACTTCATGAACCTCAGCGATAACTTCGTACAGGAGGGATTGGCCTATCGTATTACGCCGTTCAACACCCAGCGTGAGTCCAATATCAGCTACGACCACATCCTCTTCGACAAAGAGAAGATGTATCATAACATCATGACACGCTTCAAGTGGGGCAATGTCAGCATGAAGGGGTTCTATATGGACGAGACCGTGGAGCGTATGTGCTACACCCATCGCCGAATGCTTGCCGAACTGGCACTCCAGTTTATCCAGGACGGCGACAAGGTGAAGGCTCTCAACCTCCTCCGCAAAGCCGACAAGGAGTTGCCTGACTACAATCTGAAGCCCTACTACCTCGGTGGCAGCGGCCAGATGGCACAAGCTTACCTTATGCTTGGACAGAAGAAGGATGGCGAGCGCCTCCTCGATGCGATGTGGAAGGACAATGCCCAGTATGTACGCTACTATGTATCGCTCAACTCCAAGGGCTTCAACATGTCTCGTCAGAGCTGCTACACCAACATTCAGATTCTGATGTCGCTCATGCAGATGGCCGAGCACTACGACAAGGCATGGGGCCAGAAGCACATGAACGAACTCAACTCGCTCATCCAGAGTTATCAGCTGCGTGGAGGCGGCTTTGGTAACTAATGCTGATTGAGCAACCTGCACGGTTCCTCCGTTTACTCTATCCCCACGCCCTGTGGCGGATGAGTGCGGAGGAACGTGCTGTTTATCTCACTTTCGACGATGGTCCCATCCCCGAGGCAACGCCTTTCATCCTGGATACGCTCGACGCGTTTGATGCCAAGGCCACTTTCTTTATGGTGGGTGACAACGTGAGAAAGTACCCGGCATTGTTTGACGAAGTCGTTAGCAGAGGCCATCAAGTGGGCAATCACACGTTTCACCATCTTGGCTCTTTCAAGCATTGGACGCTCACCTATGCCGTCGATGTCACGAAAGCACAGGCCTTGATACCTTCGCCCTACTTCCGTCCGCCTCACGGTTGGCTCCGCCACTCGGTCTATTGGTGGGTGAAGCACCACTACCGTGTGGTGATGTGGGACCTTGTGACCCGCGACTACTCCAAATGGCTTAATGGTGACGACGTATATAATAATGTGAAGCGATATGCCCGCAATGGTTCTATCATCACATTTCATGATTCTCTGAAGAGTATCGACAAACTCAAGACCGCCCTTCCTCGTTCCTTACAGTGGCTAAAGGATCAGGGTTATGAGTTTAAGCGTTTACCCGACAATCCCGACGAGACCCGCTTTTAGTGCGTCAAGCCGTAGGCCTATCCGCGATTTATCTTCTACTTTCCTTGTCCTCCATTTATAAAATCAAACATAATATGCTTAGGTTTATATCTTTCGGAAGCGGCAGCAGTGGCAACTGCTATCTTTTATTCACCGCCACAGACTGTCTGATGATAGACTGTGGCGTGGGTATTCGTACGCTTAAAAAGCATTTCAACCAGTATGGCCTCAAACTCGACCATGTCAAGCATATCATCCTTACCCATGACCACGCCGACCATGTCAAGTCGGTAGGGTCTCTGAGTGGTGATTGCCACATTCCCGTCTTTGCCACGACGGACGTACACCGTGGAGTACATAGCAACTGGTGTGTGCGCCGAAAGATCAACAAGGAAAATCTCTTCTATTTGGAGAAAGGAGAAACTCAGCAGATAGGTGAGTTTACTGTCAGCTCCTTCGCCGTCCCCCATGATAGTACTGACTGTACGGGTTATAGTATCGTATGCGAGGGTGTGCGCTTTGGCTTGATCACTGACTGTGGGCACATTACCGATGAGGTCAAGCAGTGTATTGCACAGTCTCAGTACCTTGTCTTGGAAGCCAACTATGAGCCCGAGAAACTTGCGCAGGGTGCTTATCCCCGCCATTTGAAGGAGCGCATCTGCGGACCCAAAGGACATTTGAGCAACAACGAGTGTGCTCAGGCCCTCGTCGATAATGCGTCTCCCGCTCTTCGCCATGTTTGGCTCTGCCATCTTAGCGATGAAAACAATCATCCCGAATTAGCTCGACTCACAGTAGAGACTATTCTGCGTTCTCACGGTATCATCCCTGGTAAAGATTTCCAACTCGATGTTCTAAAACGCAAATCTCCTAGTGGTATCTATGAATTGAAGGCAGAGAAAGAGGAGTAAATGGGGAAAAACGAGATAATATTAGAAATAAGACTAGAATGAAAAGCGATGGTGAGGAATTAGTAATGACTTTTTCCTCTCCTATGACACGATAGAATATATGTTTCTGTATTCCAAAGCACGGCGTATTCGTTAAAAATCCCAATATAAACCATTTTTCTTCCAAAAACGCTTTGCTATTTCATGGAAATTGGTTTATTTTGCAAAGTTATATTCGACATAGTGAATCACTTGCAAAATAGAATCAACATGAAACGAACTATTTCTATCATTATACTGCTTATGTCATTTGTCTCTAATCTATGGCCCCAAGGTTATGACAACCTATGGAAAAAGGTCAATAACGCGGAACGCGACGACCAGCCGCGTACACAGATCAGCATACTTACTCAAATTCAGGAGCGTGCTGCTCAAGAGAACGCTTATGGTCACCTCTTGGCTTCCACACTCCGCAGAGCCAGCTTGGAATATGACATTTCCCCTGACTCCCTCTCCAAATGGGTAACGGATTTGGAGGAGAAGGAAAGCCAGGCTACCAACGTGGTACTCCAGTCAATCTACGACGTAGTTCTCTCCCAAATCTACGACGCCCACCCTGCTCTCGATGACCATAAAGCCAAGGCCAGCGCTTATCGTGCCAAGGCCCTCTCCCACCCGGATGCCCTTGCGGCGGAGAGAGTGGATCCCTACATTCCCTTCCTCAAAAAGGGTGTTGATAGTCAAATCTTCGGCAATGACCTGCTTCATGTCGTTGCACTGGAGACCAACCAGCGTGAATGGCTTCTCGACTGGTATCGCACGCATGGCAATCGTGAGGCCTCCTGTCTCTTGGCCACGGATCTTGCCGGAAACGACCTTCAAGCCCTCGACCGCATTATCGCGGAGTATCAAGACTTGCTCGTCTGTGGACATGCAGCCATCGTTCGCTTCCACGCAATGCCTCAAACGACCAACGATGAACGGAAGGCTTGCTATGATTTTGCACTCAAGGCCCTTAGACGTTGGAGTGAGTGGAAGGAGATCGGTGCACTTCGCAATAGCCTTGAATACCTCATCAGGCCACGCTTTACCGCAGACTTGTCGGACCAGCTCTTTCATCCGTATCAGTCTGTGAAGATCGTATTCAATGATGTTTGCAACCTTTCAGAGCTTAATGTGCGCGTCCTGCCTGTACGTTTGACCAACGACCATCAGTCTTTTGTCCTATTCCAAAGATCTGTCGATGGCCATCTATACAAGAACATCCAATCCTATATTGACAAGGGTTCCGCTCAGACTTTCAGCGTCTCATTCCACGGCCACCCAGTCTATGAACAGCATACAGACAGTCTCTTATTGCCACACCTTTCCCCAGGACTTTATCTCTTGGAGTTTTATTCAGACAACAAGTCGATGAAGGTGGAGCGGCGTCTGATAGCCGTGAGCAATCTTCGTCTGTTATGGCAAACGCAGCCCGAAGGAAAAATCCGACTCGCCGTCGTCCGTGCCGACAATGGACAGCCCGTGGCGGGCGCTTCAGTGCACTATTACCAACCGGAGAACGACCATAGTAAGTCGAAGGTTGTGACAGACAAAAACGGCGAAGCGATTATCTCTATAGATAATAATGAACCTTATTTAAATACCGAATTAGAGTTTTGGGTCCAAACGCCGCAGGACAAGGCCCTGCCGGCCAATACTGAATGGGCTAACTTTACCTATAACATGCAGGAAGGTCCGGAGCAGAATGTCCGCATCTTTACCGATCGTGCCATTTACCGGCCGGGACAAACGGTATATGTCAATCTGATGGCTTGGACGATGATGGGCACGGAGACCAAGGCCACCGCTGACCGCCCCGTCACGCTTACCCTTCGTGATGCCAACGGTCGTGATGTGGCGGAGAAGTCGCTCAAGACAGATGCCTTCGGTACGGCTGCAACCGAGTTTCATCTGCCCTCTTCGGGACTTACAGGTCACTTCACGATAGTTTCAAGTATTGGTTATGAGCGCGAGGCTATTCGTGTAGAGGAATACAAACGGCCTACATTTGAGGTAACTTTCGACCCATACCAAGATCGCTACGCTCCAGGCGATACGATTGTCATAAAGGGAACCGCCCGTACTTATAGTGGTGTGGGGATAGATGGCGCCAAGGTCAGCTACACCGTCGTGCGTCGTCCCTCGATGTGGTGGCGTTGGTTCGAGAGAGACTTCTCTGAGGCGACCATTCTCGAGGCTCAGGCTACGACAGATGCTGATGGCCTCTTTGAGGTCCGCTTGCCGTTGACAATACCTGAGGGCGCTACGGGCTTCTACCGTTTTGAGTTGCAAGCCGATGTCACCGACCTTGCTGGAGAAAGCCATCGTGGCACCCTCTCCATCCCGTTGGGCAACAAGGATGCGCTCCTTTCCACCGACCTGCCAGAAAAGTTGCTTGTCGATACCGACAATAAGACTTTCACCCTTCAGTATCGCAATGCCGCGGGCAAGGAAGTGGAGGCCTCCGTCCGCTACGGCTTTTTTGCTACGAATGACGGACTGAGTACGGCGGAGCGTATGGCCCAACTCACCCATTCCGCCTCCACCAATACTCCTATCCAACTGCCTCGAATGAAGTCGGGTGCCTGGACGTTGCTCGCTGTCTGTGGCAACGACACGCTACAGCATCCGTTTGTTCTTTTCTCCCTTGACGATAAGCGCCCGGTAGTCACGACACACAACTGGTTCTACCAGACAAGTGAGACCTTCCCGCGCGATGGCAAGCCAGTCTGCATCCAAGTGGGTTCTTCAGATGCGGACCAGCACATTCTCTATTCCGTCATCTCGGGAAACCGTGTGTTGGAGAACGGTCGCATCGACCAAAGCGATGCGCTGACACTTATGAAGTTTAAGTATAAGAAGGAGTATGGCGACGGACTGCGCCTCTGCTTCGCTTGGGTACACGACGGCGTTGCTTACACCCATACCACGACCATAGCACGCCCCCTTCCCGAAAAGCAGATCTCTCTCTCTTGGCGCACCTTCCGCGACCGACTCACACCGGGACAGCAGGAGACATGGACGCTGGAGGCCCGCAACCCTGACGGTACACCAGCCAACGCCCAGCTGATGGCCACTCTTTACGATAAGAGTCTCGACCAATTGAGCCTTCACCGTTGGGACGATAACGTAGCAATGAATCTCTATCTGCCCACCGCGGACTGGACGTCCATCTATTATGGTCGTACACAGGTGACCAGTACCCTTTACCCCTCTCAGCCCGTTTTCAAGACCTTGTCTTTCTCCGAGCCGGATAAAAACTACTTCTCCTCATTACTCCGCGACTACGATGAACGATTCTTGTATGGAAGATCGCTCCCCATGATGTGTATGGATGCTGCTCCCGGCTCTGCCTCTGTGCGTATGATGTCGAAACAGATGTTGGTGGCTGATATGGAGGCCACCTTGGAAGAGCCACCACTGGGCAGTGCAGCTCCCAGTGGAGCTAATGAGGCGGGCAGCGCAACAGAGACAGATAGCAATGCTCCCGTCCAACTACGTGAAAACCTGGAGGAGACAGCTTTCTTTTATCCTCAACTCCGCACCGACTCTCTCGGACAGGTGAGTTTGCAGTTCCGTCTGCCTGAGAGCGTAACAACGTGGCGCTTCATGGGACTTGCTCACGACAAGGAAATGCGCCACGGACTGATAGAGGCCGACGTGGTGGCACAAAAGGATGTGATGGTACAACCCAACCTTCCTCGCTTCCTTCGTTTGGGCGACCATGCAGTCATTGCCACGCGTATCAGCAACACATCTGACGTTGCCCGTAAGGGTGTGGTGCGTCTCCAGTTCCTTCTTCCTGCCGACGAGTCTGTGGTCTATGAGGAGGAACAGCCTTTCTCTTCCGATCCCCACCAAACGGTGCGTGCGGCCTTCTCTATTGCTCCCTCCCTGCTTGAAGGTCAAGAAGGACTCTTGATCGTGCGCATCATAGCACAAGGCGATGGTTTCAGCGATGGTGAGCAGCACTACCTTCCCGTGTTAACCGACAAGCAATATGTCACCACTACCCTGCCTTTCACGCAACACGAGCCTGGGACGCTGCAGCTCGACCTCAAGCAGTTGTTCAAAGGCAAAGGTATCGAGCGACCGAGTCTGACGATAGAATATACCAACAATCCCGCATGGATCCTGGTGCAAGCCCTCCCCTATGTCGGCGACATCAACGAAAAGAATGCAATCTCTCTCTCCGCCGCCCTCTTTGCCAACACCCTTGCACGGACGATCGTTAAGGAGAATCCCACTTTGAAGACTGTGTTCAAGCAGTGGGAACAAGAATCGGGCACGGAGACTTCGCTACAAAGCCAGCTGGAGAAGAATGAGGCGCTCAAGGCTCTGGTGCTTACCGAGACTCCGTGGGTAGTTGATGCACAGTCGGAGAGCGCCCAACGCCGTGCTATTGCAGCTTATTTCAACGACAACCAGATCAGCCATGCGCTCACCAATACCATCAGCAGCCTGCGCAAGTTGCAGAATGCCGACGGATCTTTCTCTTGGTGGCAAGGTATGGATGGTAGCTTTTATATGACGGTGGCTGTTACTAAGACCCTCGTCCGACTGCAAGTAATGACAGGCGAGGACGCTACGTTGAACGCCCTCGTCACCAAGGCCTTCCGCTTCCTCGATAAGGAGGTGGCCCGACAGGTCACCGAACTCAAGAAAAGAAAGGATTTTTATCCCAGTGATGCCCTTTGCGACTATCTTTATACCAATGCATTGGCACAACGTAGCCGTACGGCAGACACCGACTATCTGCTGCGCCTGATGACCCGTCGTGCTTCGGATCTAACCATTTATGGCAAAGCCAATACGGCGGTGATCCTCGCCCTGTATGATCAGCACTCGAAAGCCCTCACATATTTGAAGAGCTTGAAGGAGTATACTGTGTACCGTGAGGAGATGGGACGCTATTTCGACACGCCACGTGCCAGTTATAGTTGGTTCAACTATCGGATTCCTTCACAAGTAGCGGCTATCGAGGCCATTCGCACTCTGACTCCCGACGACACACAGACCCTCAGCGAGATGCGTCGCTGGCTTCTTCAAGCTAAGCGCACACAAGCTTGGGACACGCCTTTCAATGCCGTGGAAGCCATTTGGGCTTTTGCCGACAAGGGCCACCTTGCTGCCCTGACCGACTCGGCTGCACTGACTCGGCTCTCCATCGACGGAAGGTCCATTGAGGAGCAGGGTTCAGCTGGGCTGGGCTACGTGCGCCATACAGAGACGTTGACGAATGCGCCGACGACCTTGACAGCCGAAAAGTCCTCCGATGGCACGTCCTGGGGAGCTGTCTATGCGCAATATCTTCAGCCTATGCGCGAGACTCGTGCTTCCTCGGCAGGTCTCAAGGTCAGCCGCGAACTTCTTGACGAGGACGGTAAGCCGGCCACCCAACTGACGGTTGGCGACCGCGTGCGAGTACGCATTACCATCCAAGCCGACCGCGACTACGACTTTGTGATGGTAAACGATATGCGTGCAGCCTGCCTGGAGCCCGTGGTCCAGGAGAGTGGTTATCAATGGGGCTACTACCTGGAGACCCGCGACCAATCGACCCGCTACTTCTTCCATCAAATAGCTAAAGGCAAGCATGTGGTCGAGACGGAGTACTATATTGACCGAGAGGGCAACTACCTCTCGGGCACCTGCACGGCACAATGTGCCTATGCGCCTGAATACAGCGGAAGGACCACTGCTGTGACAGTGAAAGTATTGAAACCAACTACATATTAAGTTCATTTGCATACCAACCTATGACGATAGAAATCGATTCAGGCAGTGGCTTTTGCTTCGGTGTGACCACTGCCATCAACAAAGCGGAGGAAGAACTCAAGGCAGGCAAGACCCTCTACTGCCTCGGCGACATCGTACACAACGGTGTCGAGGTGGAGCGTCTTGCTCACAAGGGACTGATCACCATCAATCATGAACAGTTTCAGCAACTCCACGATGCAACGGTGCTGCTCCGAGCCCATGGCGAACCACCCTCTACCTACGAAACGGCCCAACGCAATAACATCACAATCATTGACGCGACGTGTCCTGTGGTGCTGGCCTTGCAGCGCAGGGTGAAGCGCCAGTGGGAGAAGGCGCAAGACGGACAAGTGGTTATCTTTGGCAAGAAAGGCCATGCCGAAGTGCTTGGCCTGGTCGGGCAGACCCACGGAGGTGCTATTGTTGTGGAAAACCTCGACGACGTGCGCCACCTCGACTTCTCCCGCTCCATCTTCCTTTTCTCCCAGACGACGAAAAGCCTCTCGGCCTATCGGGATATCATCGCTTACATCCAGGGTCATATCGCCGACGGGTGTGCTTTTGAGAGTTTTGATACCATCTGTCGATCAGTGGCCAACCGTATGCCTAATATCGCCGATTTTGCCGCTTGTCATGAACTTGTACTCTTCGTAGCCGGCCGCAAGAGCAGCAACGGGCGTGTGCTCTTTGCGGAATGCAGCCGCGTCAATGCCAACAGTCATCAGATAGAGAGTCAGGATGAGATCCGAAGGGAGTGGCTCGATGGCATACAGTCGGTGGGTATATGTGGGGCGACAAGTACCCCCAAATGGCTCATGGAGCAATGTGCGAAAAAGGTAGAGCAACTGTTTAAGTTCTGAAATTTCCACCCAATGATATGATCGTCCAGCTATAAAGCCATGCATCTAAGTCGATGGTACCTTCGCAAAATTAATGAGATGAATCAAAAAAAGTGGGTGTTGTTTCCTTAAAAGTGGGAGTTATTTTCCAAAATCCTGCAAAAAGGTTTGTAGATACATTTATTTTTACTACCTTTGCCCCTGTTAAAATCTTCAATAAGGTAATAATTAGAATCTTCCTATGACAAAGATTAAGACAATTGGTGTATTAACTTCGGGTGGAGATGCCCCAGGAATGAACGCGGCAATTCGTGCTGTCACGCGTGCAGGAATCTATAACGGTTTCAATATCAAGGGTATTTACCGAGGTTATGATGGATTGGTATCAGGAGAGATAAGGGATTTCACCACCGAGAATGTCAGTGGCATCATCGGCAGGGGAGGTACAATCCTCAAGACGGCACGCTCTAAGGCGTTCATGACCAAAGAGGGGCTTGATAAAGCCTATGAGAACATCCAACAACATGGTATCGACGCGCTGGTCGTCATCGGCGGCAATGGTTCGCTGACGGGTGCGATGAAGTTTGCTGCAGAGTATGATCTCTGCTGTATCGGACTGCCTGGTACCATTGACAACGACCTCTACGGTACGGACAACACGATCGGTTATGACACGACGCTCAATACCATCGTAGAGTGTGTTGATAGAATTCGCGATACCGCTCAAAGCCACGAGCGCATCTTCTTTGTAGAGGTGATGGGCCGTGATGCTGGTTTCTTGGCACAAAACTCTGCCATCGCCAGTGGTGCGGAGGCTGCCATCATCCCCGAAGATTCCACGGATGTTGACCAGTTGGCACGCTTCATGGAGCGTGGTATTCGCAAGTCAAAGAAAAGTTGCATCGTCATCGTCTCGGAAAGCCCGAAGTGTGGTGCGATGTACTATGCGGAGCGCGTTCACAAGGAGTTCCCCGACTATGACGTGCGTGTCTCCATCCTGGGCCACTTGCAGCGCGGAGGTCGTCCCTCGGCCCGCGACCGCATTTTGGCCAGCAGAACGGGCACTGGTGCCGTGGAGGCCATCATGCAAGGACAACGCAACCTGATGGTAGGCGTGAGAAACAACGAGGTCTGCTACGTGCCGCTCTCGGAGGCAATCCGCTCTGATAAGCCTTTCGACCGCAAGTTGATCCGCGTCCTCGATGAGGTGAGCATCTAACTAAAAACAAAAACGAAGTATAATAACGCATAAACAAAGAGGTAAAATTTATGTCACAAACTATTGGACATATCTCTCAGATTATCGGCCCGGTGATCGACGTCTATTTCGACACCAAAGGCGAGGATTCTGAGAAGGTACTGCCTAAAATCTATGAGGCATTGCGCGTAAAGCGTCCCGATGGCCGCGACCTCATCATCGAGGTGCAGCAGCACGTTGGCGAGGACACTGTGCGCTGCGTTGCCATGGACAACACGGACGGATTGCAGCGTGGACTGGAGGCAATGCGTACGGGAAGTCCTATCACCATGCCGGCTGGCGATCAGATCAAGGGCCGTATGATGAATGTCATTGGTCAGCCTATCGACGGTATGGAATCGCTCGACATGAAGGGAGCGTACCCCATCCACCGCGAGGCTCCGAAGTTTGAGGATCTCTCCACCCACAAGGAGATGTTGCAGACCGGTATCAAGGTCATCGACCTCTTGGAGCCGTACATGAAGGGTGGTAAGATCGGACTTTTCGGTGGTGCTGGTGTCGGTAAGACGGTGCTCATCATGGAGTTGATCAACAATATTGCCAAGGGTCACAACGGTTATTCCGTCTTTGCCGGCGTCGGTGAGCGTACCCGTGAGGGCAACGATCTGATTCGTGATATGCTTGAGTCAGGCGTTATCCGTTATGGCGAGAAGTTCAGAAAGGCTATGGACGAGGGCAAGTGGGACTTGAGCCTTGTTGACCCTGAAGAACTTCAGAAGTCGCAGGCTACGCTGGTCTATGGTCAGATGAACGAGCCTCCTGGGGCACGTGCCTCTGTCGCCCTCTCTGGTCTGACGGTGGCTGAGGAGTTCCGCGACCATGGTGGTAAGAACGGAGAGGCTGCTGACATCATGTTCTTCATCGACAACATCTTCCGTTTCACTCAGGCTGGTTCTGAGGTGTCTGCCCTGCTGGGACGTATGCCTTCTGCCGTAGGCTATCAGCCGACATTGGCCAGCGAGATGGGTGCAATGCAGGAGCGCATCACCTCTACAAAGCGTGGTTCCATCACCTCCGTACAGGCAGTCTATGTGCCCGCTGACGACTTGACCGACCCTGCTCCAGCAACGACTTTTACTCACCTTGATGCTACTACGGTGCTCAACCGTAAGATTACTGAGCTGGGTATCTATCCTGCCGTTGATCCGCTGGCCAGTACGTCGCGTATCCTCGATCCGCTGATTGTCGGAAAGGAGCACTATGCCTGTGCCCAGCGAGTGAAGGAGACTCTTCAGCACTATCAGGAGTTGCAGGATATCATTGCCATCCTCGGTATGGATGAGTTGTCCGATGAAGACAAGTTGGTTGTCAATCGCGCACGCCGTGTGCAGCGTTTCCTCTCCCAGCCGTTTACGGTGGCAGAGCAGTTTACGGGCATTCCTGGCGTGATGGTACCCATCGAAGATACTATCAAGGGTTTCAATGCCATTCTGGATGGTGAGGTCGATGACCTGCCTGAGCAGGCGTTCCTCAACGTTGGTACAATCGAGGATGCCAAGGAGAAGGGTAAGAAACTCTTGGAGGCAGCCAAAGCCTAACGCTTATGTTGAGATTGAGAATAGTAAGTCCCGAAAAGGTCATGTTTCACGGCGAAGTCGAGAGCGTGTTGGTACCGGGTATGGTGGGTTCCTTTGAGATCCTCAAGGACCATGCTCCTATCATCTCCACCTTGACGAAAGGTCGTGTGGAATATACCGAAAAGGACGGTAAGAAGCAATTCGACATAGAAGGAGGCTTCGTTGAGGTCAAGCGCAACGAGGTTAACCTCTGTGTTGAGGTATAGAAGACTCCCATGGCAAAGCACCAAGACATTGTCGGACACTACGCTTCCTTATATAATAGGATAGGCTTGTGGATCATCGCCGGTTTGACCCTACTTGGCTTTTTGGCCGAGCAGATAGCCTTCAAGTATGGTTTCACCTATAGTATTGTGTTCTCGGCTGTCTATTTTCTTTTGGTGAACATGATCAACGGACGCTGCTGGCGCAAGGCAGCGCAAAAGGCTGGCAACGGCCTCACGCGCTTCTATTTTGCGTCGTCGGTCGCGAGAATGCTTCTCGCATTCATCGTCGTCCTCGTCGGAGCTTTCTTTCTCCGTGGCGACAAGACGTGCGTTTTGTCCTTTGCGTTGATTTTTGCCACCTACTACGTGCTGATGCTGGTCTTCGACTGCATATTCTTCTCTCATATAGAGAAAAAACATTTGATTAAATAGCTGACATGAAAGCATTCAAGCAATATCTCCTCGTGCTGATACTCGGTCTTCTCGCTGTGCCATCAATGGCCGGAGAGAAGATGACGATTGACATGAAGGAAATCTTGTGGGGACATATCAAAGACTCATACGAGTGGCACATCACCAATGTTGGTGACCATCCAGTGGTAATCAACCTCCCGGTGATCGTGAAAAGCTCTACAGGCTGGCATGTGTTCTCCTCATCACAATTCTCTCATCATACTGATGAGCAGGGCAACCGTCCTGGTCCTTACGGACTGTGTATCAAAGGTGGTGAGGCCGAGACCTATCCAGGTAAAATCGTAGAGCAGGTCAACGGTCAAGAAGTGCGTCCGTTTGACCTCTCCATTACAAAGTCTGTGGCCGTCCTTTTCATCGATGCCATCATCCTCTTGCTGTGTGTGCTCATTCCTGCCCGCTGGTGCAAGCGTCATAAGATTGACGATCCTGCTCCTGCTGGTTTCACAGGTCTGATGCACATGTTCATCAAGTCGGTCTATGATGACGTCATCAAGGCAGTCATGGGCGATGAGGCTCCGAAATATGCTCCCTATCTTTTGACGTGCTTCTTCTTCATCTTCATTGCCAACTTGATGGGTATCGTGCCCTTCCCCCCGGGTGGTGGCAACCTCACGGGCAACATCTCGTGTACTTGCTTTTTCGCCCTGTGCACTTTCCTCATCACCAACTTTACGGGTACCAAGGAATACTGGAAGGAAATCTTTTGGCCAGAAGTACCCACATGGTTGAAGGTTCCTGTTCCCTTGATGCCCGTTATCGAGCTTGTAAGTATCTTCACAAAGCCATTGGCACTGATGATCCGACTTTTTGCCAACATGATGGCAGGCCATGCGATTGCCTTGTCATTCGCGGGTATGATTTTCATCATGTTCCATCTCACTGAGAATGCACTGGTCAACAACATCGCCGGAAGCAGTATCTCAGTTATCTCGGTAGCGCTGAGCGTCTTCATGATGCTGCTTGAGATTCTTGTAAGCTACATCCAGGCCTTGGTGTTCACGATGCTTAGCGCCGTGTTCATCACGTTTGCTCATGTCAAGGAGCATGCCGCATAAGGATTTCGATCCGACCTCCTGCCTATGTGCGGAGACCGGTCAAAAGCAAAATAAATAATCAAAAATATTAAATAATTAAAAAGCTTTTTTAACTATGTTATCATCATTGTTGTTAGCAGCTGAGGTTGCAAAGATGGGTGGCGCATTGGGCGCAGGTATTGCCGTTATTGGTGCTGGTTTGGGTATCGGGCGCATTGGCGGCGAGGCCATGGAGGCCATGGCTCGCCAGCCGGAGATGATTGGTGATCTCCGTTCTTCCATGATTATCGCAGCTGCCCTCGTCGAGGGTGTGGCCTTCTTGGCCGTGATCGTTGCGCTCTTGGCAGTAGTTATGTAATCAATCCCGCGTAAGCGGGAGGTTTTCAATGAACTTTAACCAGTAAGTATGGATTTATTAATCCCTGAAGGTGGATTGCTTTTTTGGATGACGCTGGTCTTCGTCATCGTCTTCTTGATTCTTTGGAAGTTTGGATTTCCTGCTATCGTGAAGATGATCGACGAGCGTAAGGCTTACATTGACGAAAGCCTTTGCAAGGCCAAGGAGGCCAATGATAAGCTCCAGAACATCCAAAAAGAGGGTGAAGCCATGCTGCAAGAGGCTCGCGACAAGCAGGCCGCCATCATGCGGGAGGCTGCCTCTACGCGCGACGCTATTGTCGAGAAAGCTCAGGCCAAGGCCAACGACGAGGGTGCACGCATCCTTGCCGAGGCCAAGGCTGAGATCGATAGCCAAAAGCAGGCCGCCATCCGCGACATTCGCACACAGGTGGCTGAGCTCTCTGTGCAGATCGCAGAGAAGATTCTCCGCGAGAAACTCGCTGCTTCCGACAAGCAGAATGCGCTGATAGACAAACTGCTGGATGAAGTTTCTTCTGATAATAATAAGGACCAGTAATCATAGCTTATGGATTTAGGTGTAATATCGGTTCGCTACGCACGTGCGCTCATCAAGAGCGCTACTGCGTCGAAGCTCGAAGATCAGGTCTATAAGGAGATGTCAGTTCTCTCCACGAACTACATCCGGGTGCCTGAATTGCGCTTTACGATAGACAACCCCATGCTCTCCAAGGCCAAGAAGCAACAGTTGCTGGAGACGGCATGTGGCGGAACTCCCTCCCCACTCACCGCTCGCTTCATTGCTTTGGTGCTGAAGGAGGACAGGGAGAGCGCACTACAATTCATGGCGACCTCTTACATCACTCTTTATAGAAAGCAGAAGAATATCATTCGCGGTACGCTCACCACTGCTGCCCCTGTCTCGGCTGAGACCGAGCGTAAGGTGAAGGCGATGGTCGAGAAGAAAACTCATGGTTCTGTAGAGTTCAACACCGAGGTGAACCCTGACTTGATTGGCGGTTTCATCCTGGAGTATGATACCTATAGAATGGATGCCAGCATCCAGCGCAAGCTGCGTGACATCCGCAATACGTTAATCAAATAATTCAGAAACAATTAGTAATGTCAGACAAGATAAAACCAAGCGAGGTCTCTGATGTGCTGCTGCAGCAACTCCAAGAGGTGAATAGTGGCACGCAGTTCGACGAGGTAGGCACGGTGCTTACTGTCGGCGACGGTGTGGCGCGTATCTACGGACTGCGCAACGCTGAGGCCAGCGAGCTGCTTGAGTTTGAGAATGGCACGATGGCCATCGTGATGAACCTGGAGGAAGACAACGTCGGTTGCGTCCTCTTGGGATCCACGGCAGGCATTGAGGAGGGTATGAAGGTGAAGCGAACGCATCGCATTGCCTCTATCCGCGTCAACGACAATTTCCTCGGACGCGTGGTCAACCCTCTCGGCCAGGCCATCGACGGCAAAGGAGACATTGATTTGACAGCATCCTTTGAGATGCCGCTCGACCGCAAGGCCCCGGGCGTGATCTACCGTCAACCGGTGAAAGAGCCGCTGCAGACGGGTGTGAAAGCTGTCGACTCCATGATTCCAATCGGTCGTGGACAGCGTGAGCTGATCATCGGTGACCGCCAGACGGGTAAAACCGCTATCGCCGTCGATACCATTATCAACCAAAAGAAGTTCTACGAGGAGGGCAAGCCCGTCTATTGCATCTATGTCGCCATCGGTCAGAAGGCTTCTACCGTGGCCTCACTCGTGCAGACGTTGAAGGAGCGAGGCGCCATGCCTTATACAATCATCGTCAGTGCTACCGCAGCCGATCCTGCCGCCATGCAGTACTATGCTCCTTTTGCTGGAGCTGCCATCGGCGAGTATTTCCGTGACCGCGGCCATAGCGCTCTCGTCGTCTATGACGACCTGTCAAAGCAGGCTGTTGCCTATCGCGAGGTATCGCTGATCCTTCGTCGTCCTTCTGGACGCGAGGCCTATCCTGGCGATGTCTTCTACCTTCACTCCCGTCTGCTCGAGCGTGCCGCACGTATCAACGACCAGCAGGAGATTGCCGAGCAGATGAATGACCTTCCCGAGAGCATGAAGGGCCACGTCAAGGGTGGCGGATCTCTCACCGCACTGCCAATCATTGAGACGCAGGCTGGCGACGTTTCCGCTTATATCCCGACCAATGTGATTTCTATCACCGACGGCCAGATCTACCTTGAGTCGGACCTCTTCAACCAAGGTTTCCGTCCTGCCATCAATGTCGGTATCTCTGTGAGCCGTGTGGGTGGTTCTGCTCAGATTAAGAGTATGAAGAAGGTGGCAGGTACGTTGAAGATTGACATGGCGCAGTATCGTGAGTTGGAGGCATTCTCTCAGTTCTCAAGTGATATGGATGCCGTGACGGCTATGACGCTCGACCGCGGACGCAAGAACAACCAGTTGCTCATCCAGCCTCAGTACACGCCGATGTCTGTCGGTGAGCAGGTGGCGATCCTCTATTGTGGTGTCCACGGTCTGCTCCACGACGTACCTGTTGACAAGGTGCGCGACTGTCAGGACCAGTTCCTTGAGTCTATGCGTTCAGCCCATGCTGATGTCATTGCCAATTTGGCAGCGGGCAAACTCGTTGAGGAAGATACGAAGGTCATTTCGGAAGTCATGGCCAACATCGCCGGACAGTTCAAAAACTAACGGGAAGGAGGTCTATCATGCCATCTTTGAAAGAAATCAAGAGTCGCATCGCTTCCGTCAATAGCACGCGGAAGATCACCAGTGCGATGAAAATGGTGGCTTCGAGCAAACTCCACCATGCCCAGACGGCCATCGAGAATATGCTCCCTTATGAAAATATGCTGGAGCATATCCTCAAGACGTTCTTGGTATCGGCACCCGATGTTGAGTTGCCGTTCGATCAGGAGCGTCCTGTGAAGAAGGTTGCGCTGATCGTTTTCTCTTCCAACTCGTCGCTCTGTGGCGGATTCAATGCCAATATCATCAAGACGATGCTCCATGCTATAGAAGAATATCGTAAGCAGGGACTCACCAACGATGATATCATTATCTACCCCATCGGCAGAAAGGTTGAGGAGAAGGTTCGTAAGCTCGGCTTACGATCGGCAGGATCGTTTGTCCATTTGGCTGACAAACCCAATTCCGCTCAGTGTCGCGACATCTCCGTCGAGGCGGGCACGATGTTCTTGGAGGGTAAAGTGGATAAGGTGGAATTGATCTACCACCACTTTAAGAGTGCAGGATCTCAGGTCCTCACACGCAGAACCTTCCTCCCCATCGACCTTCACGACGATGTTGGGGCCGATAACGACCGTGACCTGACATCCAATCTGGCTACTAAGAAGTCGCAGGAGTACCTCAAGAACCGCAATAAGCAGGAAGAGGAACGCGAGCAGGCGACAGTCAAGCCCCTCAATGACAATTTCCTTGTGGAACCCGACTTGAAAACAGTGCTTACTGAACTTGTCCCCAAGGAGTTGCACTTGATGGTCTACACAGCGCTGCTTGATAGCAACGCCTCGGAGCATGCCGCCCGTATGGTAGCCATGCAGACGGCCACGGACAACGCAGACGAGTTGCTTCGCGAGCTTAACTTGCAGTACAACAAGTCTCGACAGGCAGCCATTACTTCCGAACTGCTCGATATTGTGGGTGGATCGTCCAACAACTAAGTTGCACGCTCTTCCCTACCCTATATAGTTGTCGGGGACTGATTCTACTAAGTTTGATATCAGTCCCCGACGATTTTTTATGTTTATTTCGAAAAGAAGAATACTTTGAGGAAAGCAAAGTATTCTTTTACAATAGTAAGCTATTAGAGTTCCCAGCCGATTGCAGAAGCACCGAGAACGGCAGCACTGGCATCGTCAAGAGAACTGATAAGGAATTGTGCCTTGTCCTTGTAGATCTTCAGTACATTCTCGTCGTAAGCTTTCTTTAACGGCTTCATGAGCAGGTCCCCGGCCTTTGTCAGTCCACCAAAGAAGACGAAAGCCTCGGGTGAGGAGAAGGCCATGAAATCGGAGCAAGCCTCACCGAGAATCTGTCCTGTAAACTCATAGATGCGGTTGGCGAGGGCGTCGCCCTTGCTGGCAGCGATGGATACGTCGAGGGAGGTGATTTCCTCGGGGTTCATTTCGCGCAGCAGTGACGGTTCGTCGCTTGTGGCGAGGAACTCGCGAGCTGTGCGTGCCACACCCGTGGCGGAGCAATAAGTCTCCAGGCAACCCTTGCGTCCGCAGCCACAGGGACGTCCGTTCTCGCGGCGGATGATGGTGTGGCCCAGCTCTCCAGCGAAGCCGTCGCTGCCATAGACCATGTGTCCATCGACGACAATACCCGATCCGACACCCGTGCCGAGCGTGATCATGATGAAGTTCTTCATGCCGCGTGCTACGCCATACTGCATCTCGCCGATGGCGGCAGCGTTGGCGTCGTTGGTGAGGCCCACGGGGATGCCAAGCTTTTCAGAGAACATATCTGCCAATGGAATCACACCGTCATGGCCCCAGGGCACATTGGGGGCAAACTCTATCGTGCCGCGATAGTAGTTGCCGTTGGGCGCACCGATGCCCATGGCTTTGATCTGCTCTATGCCGCCTACTTTTGCAATGATGGGCTTGAGGGCCTCCACGCCAGCAGAGACAAAGTCCTCTGCGGTCTTGTATGCCTGCGTCTTAATAGAGTTGGTTGTCAGTATGTTGCCACGCTGATCTACGATTCCAAAAACTGAGTTAGTGCCGCCTAAGTCCAAACCGATGACAAACGGCTTTTGCTGTTCTTGTGCTACCATGTTTTATATATTCTATTAGTTATTATAGCCACTTTATAGCCACGGCAAAGTTACTAAAAACTCATGAATAAGCAAAGTTTTGCACGTCAAATTTGCTCATGTGCCATATTTTTCCGAATTTTGCACCCGAATTATGAATATAGACTTTCCCATCCAGCTCGATATCCTCGATTTCATCTTCAAGGGGATAGCCATTGGCATCATCGCATCAGCACCCATGGGCCCCGTCGGAATCCTCTGCATCCAGCGCACTTTGAACAAAGGTCGCTGGTATGGTCTTATGACTGGTGTTGGGGCGGCGGTGAGCGACATCATCTATGCGCTGATTGTGGGATTGGGCATGGGCTTCATCATGGAGCCGTTGCAAAATCCCAAGTACCAGTTCTTTCTCCAGATCTCTGGTAGCGTTATCCTGCTGCTTTTTGGTCTCTTCTGCTTTCGTTCGAACCCGGCCAAGAAGATGCCTCATCATACGAAGAACAAAGGTAAGGGATCTCTGCTCAACAATGGATTGACGGCGTTTCTTGTCACCTTCTCCAATCCTCTGATCATATTCCTTTTCATGGCTACCTTTGCACAGTTTGCCTTCGTCCAACCCTCCCGCCCCTTTGAGACATGTGTGGGTTTCACCTGCATTCCGCTGGGTGCACTGTTGTGGTGGTACGGGCTGACCTGGCTTGTCGATAAGATCGGAGGGCGTTTCAACGTCACTGGTATCGCCATTATCAATAAGGTCATTGGATCGGTGGTCATCTTGTTCTCGGTGATTATCCTCTTCGGCACCGTCTTCAATCTATACCACCTGCCCAGTTATTAATCAGGCTTCCTTTCGCAGCCAATAGACAAAAAACATGTTCATAGCCAAAAGTATCAGAGAGAAAAGTGTTGTGGAGTATCTGCTTTATATGTGGCAGATGGAAGACTTGATACGTGCCTACGGTTGTTCACTGACGCGTATCCGCCGTGAGTATATAGACCGTTTCGACTATACCGATCAGCAAAAAGACGAGGAGGAAGACTGGTTTGGCGATCTGATTCGCATGATGAACCAGGAGGGAAAGCGTGAGAAGGGGCATCTCGCCATCAACGAGGTGCTGCTCCAGGACCTTGGCGATCTCCATGTTCGCCTGCTCCAATCCACCCGCTTCCCATATTACTCGGCAGAATATTATCGTGTGCTACCCTTCATAGTGGAACTGCGCCAAAAAGGTGACAAGGAGATCGGAGAGGTAGAGACTTGCCTCAACGCCCTCTATGGTGTAATGCTCTTGCGGATGCGGCAAAAGCCTATCTCGCCAGAGACCGCTCACGCAATCAAAGCTATCACGACATTCCTCGGCATGCTCTCTGACTATTATATCAAGGACCGGACAGAAGGCCTGGAATGGGAGGAGCACTAAATGGAGTGAAATTTTGAATGAAGGGACGTTATCCCCCGCAGACATGTGCGGGACGTAAGTAGCCCTTCCTGATAAACATACAGAACCATCATCATGAATATACTGGTAACAGGAGCCAACGGCCAATTGGGCAACGAAATGCAACTCGTGGCCCGTACGAGCCGCGACCACTACATCTTCACCGATGTGTGTGATGGCTATCCAACCCTCGACATCACCGATCTGGACGCCGTCCGTCAGGTGGTGGCCGAGGAGAAGATCGGCTGCATCATCAACTGTGCGGCCTGGACCAACGTCGATAAAGCTGAGACCGCTGGTGACATTGTGGAGACACTTAACGCCATTGCCCCCGAAAACCTTGCCCGCGCGATGAAGGAGGTGGGTGGTCTGCTCGTCCATGTCAGCACTGACTACGTCTTTGGTGCCGACCCCTACAACACACCATGTCAGGAGACCCAGACAGGAACCCCTACGGGCGTCTATGGGCTCACCAAACTCCATGGCGAGGAGAAGATCATATCCACGGGCGTTGACCACCTCATCATCCGCACGGCATGGCTCTATAGCAGCTTTGGTCACAACTTTGTCAAGACGATGCTCCAGCTCACGGCCACGAAGCCTCAGCTCAAGGTCGTCTTCGACCAGTGCGGCACACCGACCTATGCAGGCGACCTTGCTGCCGCCATCTTCGACATCGTGGAGCATCGAAAATATACGGACCATACTGGTGTCTATCATTTCAGCAACGAGGGTGTCACCTCTTGGTATGACTTCACTCAAATGATCGCGCGCCTGGCGGGTCATACCGCCTGCGATATCCAGCCTTGCCATAGCAGCGAGTTCCCTTCCCCTGTGAAGCGACCCGCCTACTCCGTTCTCGACAAGACCAAGATCAAAGCTACCTTCGGCCTCACCATCCCCTATTGGCTCGATTCACTCGAAAAATGTATCAACCTCATCAAAGCAGCACAAGCATGAACGAAATAGAACGCAGACGCACCTTTGCCATCATCAGCCACCCTGATGCGGGTAAGACTACCTTGACCGAGAAATTCCTCCTCTTTGGTGGACAAATTCAGGTAGCCGGTGCGGTGAAGAGCAACAAAATACGCAAGAGCGCCACCTCCGACTGGATGGATATTGAGAAGCAGCGTGGTATCTCTGTCTCCACGTCGGTGATGGAGTTCGATTATAGTCCCAAGGGTGCCGAAGCCAAGGAGGACGAGACCTATAAGGTCAACATCCTCGATACGCCAGGCCACCAAGACTTTGCCGAAGATACCTATCGAACGCTTACGGCTGTCGATTCCTCTATCATTGTGGTGGATTCTGCCAAAGGTGTGGAGGCACAGACGCGCAAACTGATGGAAGTCTGCCGTATGAGGAATACTCCCGTCATTATCTTTGTCAACAAGATGGACCGCGAGGGTCGCGATCCCTTCGACCTGCTCGACGAACTGGAGCAAGAACTTCATATCCACGTGCGACCGCTCTCCTGGCCTATTGGCCAGGGTCAGCGCTTCAAGGGCGTCTATAATATCTACGAGGAACAACTCAATCTCTTCACTCCCAACAAGCAGCGCGTGACGGAGAAGGTGGCTGTCGATATCCAGTCGGACGAGCTCAATGCCCAGGTTGGCGACGATTTTGCCGAGCAGTTGCGTGGTGACCTGGAACTTGTAGAAGGGGTCTATCCAACTTTTGACGTCGAGGCCTATCGCCGTGCTGAGGTAGCTCCGGTCTTCTTTGGCTCTGCTCTCAACAATTTTGGTGTGCAGGAATTGCTCAACTGCTTTGTAGAGATTGCCCCGTCGCCCCGTCCCACGCAGGCAGAGGAGCGATTGGTCTTGCCCACGGAACCCAAGTTCACCGGCTTTATCTTCAAGATTACTGCCAATATCGATCCCAACCACCGCTCCTGCATCGCCTTCTGCAAGGTTTGCTCGGGTCGCTTCGTGCGCAACCAGCCCTACCGCCACATCCGACTGGACAAGACGGTGCGTTTCTCCTCGCCCACACAGTTTATGGCGCAGCGCAAGAGTACGGTAGAGGAGGCGTGGCCTGGCGATATCGTGGGTCTGCCTGACAATGGTATCTTCAAGATCGGAGACACACTCACCGAAGGCGACATGCTCCACTTCCGTGGTCTCCCCTCTTTCTCCCCCGAACTGTTCAAGTATATTGAAAACGACGACCCGATGAAGTCGAAGCAATTCCAAAAGGGTTTGGAGCAACTGATGAACGAGGGTGTGGCCCAGTTGTTTGTCAACCAGTTCAACAACCGTCGCATTGTTGGCACGGTAGGCCAACTCCAGTTTGAGGTCATCCAGTATCGTCTGGAGCATGAGTACAATGCACGATGCCGCTGGGAACCCGTCCATCTGCACAAAGCCTGCTGGATAGAAGCTGACAGCGAGGAGGAACTTGAGCGATTCAAGAAGCGCAAATATCAGTATATGGCGAAGGATATCGAGGGTCGCGATGTCTTCCTGGCCGATTCAGGCTATGTACTAAGCATGGCGCAACAAGACTTCGAACACGTCAAGTTCCACTTCACCAGCGAGTTTTAACCCATCAGTATCCATTGACGGAGGCGTCAAGAGGCGCCTAATCTATGGATGATTTTTAGCGTCCTCTAACAACAGAAGCGTTGTTGGAGGACGTTATCTTTAGGTATAGTTGGTGGCTGGCAATTTGATACACCTTGTTGCAGTCTTTCTTGATGAACAAGGGAACAACCTATGCGAACAGTAAATCTTACTCCTTGTAGAACCAAGAGAGAATACGGTTGAACCATCCTATCGTGAAGTGGAACCAGCGGTAGGTCGAGGTGGGCTTGCCACCGAAGCCAAGTATGAATTCGCGGTAGGGGTTGCGGCGAAACGGCAGTCCTACGTTGAGAAAGAATACATGTCTGAGTTTCTGGGCATGACAATATTCCAGCGCATGCCAGACAGTGGCCGTTAGCGGCCGTGCCGTCGGGAAGCGTTTGCCCTGCGCTGCCATGTACCAAAGATAGCCGTCGCCCTTCGACTCCATGACCGATGCTCCGCCGACCACACGCCCCTTGTAGTATGTCACGAGAATATGGGTTCGTGGTGTGTGGAGAAGTCGCTGGAAGAAGTCCTCTCCTGGCAAATAGCGGTGGAGTTTCGTGCGGTAGTAGGCGTGTAGTACTTTGTAGTAAGCACTGACCTCCAGTTCGGTCCTGGCCTCGTGCACAGTCACCCCTGCCCGCTCGCTACGCAGGACGTTGTGGGCAGTGCGGTCAGATAGTCGCTCACGAGGTGTTCGGCTATGCAGAGAGTTGTGTATCTGCATCCAGCGGATGGGAAAATAGCCGTTATGGCGCAGCGAACGGTAGCCGAACATCTTTTTCTCCAGGTCGCTCACCTCGATATAGAGGCAGAGCTTGCGATGGAGGAATCGTGTCAAGGCACCCATCATCCTATCAAAGAGCGCAGCCTTGTCCACACCAGGGGCGTACACACCCGCCCCGATGACACGTGCGAAGGTGAACAAATAGGGAGGAAGCAGACTGCCCCGTCGGCGCAACTCTGCCAGTAGGTGGGCCTTCACCCTCCCCTCTTCGTCGGTGACAACCACCATATAAGGCCACGTGCCGGTTGTCTGCTCGATGAGCAGAAAACGCTCGCGGCTATGAAAGAGGTCGTTGCCTTCAACGATGGGCAAGTCCTTGCTTTGCGTGATGATATGGACGCTCAGCTCGTTCATGCTGCAAAAATAGTAAATGTTTTCTAAAAAAAGGTCGTTGCCAAGGATTATTTGTACTAAATTGGCTAACTTTGTGGTTAGGAATCTGCCCTACTCCACAAGAACGACGGCAGTTTCTGTTGTAGTATCGAATAAACATGAAACGCTAACATAGTCAAAATGAAAATAGTAATGATTGGTGCGGGCAATTTAGCCACACAATTTGCCAAGGCCTGTCTTCGTGCAGGACACGACATCTTGCAGGTCTTTAGTCGGACGGCGGAAGCTGCCAATGTCCTCTCCCAACAGGTTGGCGGTGCTCCCGTGACCGATGTGAACCTTCTAACCTATGAAGCCGATGTCTATGTCTTTGCCCTCCGCGACAGCGCACTGGGCGAGATGATACCCAAGGTGTGCCATGGGCGTGAGCAGCATGTCTTCCTCCATACTGCAGGTTCCGTGCCGATGAGTGTCTTTGAGGGCATGGCTTTGCACTACGGTGTCCTCTACCCCCTGCAGACGTTTTCCAAGACCCGCGACGTTGACTTTGCCAGCATTCCCTGCTTCACCGAGGCCAACGACGACTTTGCCCGCCATACGGTGGAGGAACTTGCGAAGAGTCTCTCTCAGCATGTACGCCCCCTCGGTAGCGATCAGCGTAAATATGTCCACTTGGCAGCAGTATGGGCGTGTAACTTTGTCAACCATTGCTATGATGTGGCTGCTGACGTGCTTGCACGGCAACACATACCCTTCGATGTACTATTGCCGCTCATCGACGAGACCGCGCGCAAGGTCCATGAGTTGCCTCCTGGCGAGGCCCAGACGGGTCCCGCCATCCGTTATGACGAGCACGTCATCAGGGAACAGTCCCAGCTGATGCGGCTGAATCCACTGGAGAAAGACCTCTACGAGCGGCTGTCGGTCAGCATTCATCAGAAGAACTCATAGCGCAGCTGCCATCCATTACGCGAATCGTTTCCCCATTATTATATAGAACGCTAAGTATCCATCAGAAGAATATACAGACATGATCAATTATGATTTGACCCAAATACGCGCCATTGTCTTCGACGTGGACGGCGTCTTGTCGTGTTCCACCATCCCTATGGACAGTCGGGGTGAGCCTGTCCGCACTATCAATATCAAGGACGGCTACGCCATACAGTTGGCTGAGAAACACGGACTGCGCATTGCCATCATGACGGGTGGTCACAATGAGGACATCCGCCTGCGCTATGAGTATCTCGGCGTGGAGGACGTCTATCTCAGCTGCGCTGTCAAAGTGCGCACGTGGGAAGCGTTCAAGGAGCGTTACGGCTTGCGCGACGAAGAGATCGTCTATGTAGGAGATGACATCCCCGACTATGAAGTGATGCAGCTTGCTGGCTGCGCATGTTGTCCGAAGGATGCCTGTCAGGAGGTGAAGGACATTTCCACCTACGTCAGCGACCGCCCTGGTGGGCAGGGAGTGGCGCGCGACGTCATCGAGCAGGTGCTGAAGGCACAAGGCAAGTGGGTGCTCAATGCGAAAGCCTTCGGCTGGTAGGAACCTGACAGGGCAATATCTAAACACAAACAGAGGAAGTAATGAAAAAGATCATATTAGGAAGTCAGTCACCGCGCCGTCGTGAGTTGCTGGCAGGATTGGGGCTGCCCTTTGAGGTAAGGGTGATTGATGGCATCTCCGAGGGTTATCCCGATGGGCTGAGTCCGATGGAGATTGCTCGCTACATTGCCGCAGAGAAAGCCCAGCCCTATGCTGTGTCGCTGGGCGCGGATGACCTTCTCGTCTGTGCTGACACCATCGTGGTTGTCGACGAGGCCATCTTGGGCAAGCCTCATGATGCAGCCGATGCCCAACGGATGCTCCGTCTGCTCAGCGGGCGCACCCATCAGGTCATCACCGGGGTCTGCCTCACTACGACAAAGCGGCAGAAGCGTTTTGCTGTGGCTACGAATGTTACCTTCAAGCAGCTCTCTGATGAGGAGATCGACTATTACGTCTCCCATTTCAAGCCTTTCGACAAGGCTGGGGCTTATGGTATTCAAGAGTGGATAGGCTACATCGGTGTTACAGGCATCAAGGGTAGCTATTTCAACGTCATGGGGCTGCCTGTTCAGCGGCTCTACGAGGAGATACAGGATATGTTGTAGTATCCGACAGGATGTCTTGTAGACGGGGTGTCTCGTCAATGAAACCAACGTTTAAGTATCCCTCATCGTGCTGCGTTTTTTTGTTTCCTCCCGAGGTTTCAAAATTTTCTCCCCGAGGAATGACGATTTGAAGGAGAAACGACGAACAAAAGGAAAAATGTATGTGAAGATGATGATTGATAAGATGCTGAACGTGTGATTTGCGTTGCGTCCGAGAAAGCCTCAAAAAATGAAGTTAACTTCATAGGCCTACGAAGTTATATTCATCGGCTTACGAAGTTAACTTCATCGGCCTTCGAAGTTATATTCATGAAAAGGGGGAATAACTCATCTCCTGCTGAGCACAAAAAAAGGACTGCCACGGCAGTCCTTTTTTCTCTTTTGGCGTGTCCCTTACGGAAGGCTGATAGCCTCGCTCGGGCAGACACCTGCGCAGGTGCCGCACTCCGTGCACATGTCAGGGTTGATGGAGTACTTGTCGTCTCCAGCTGAGATTGCGCCCACCGGGCACTCGTCGATGCAGGTACCGCATGCTACACAGTCGTTACCAATTACGTAAGCCATAGTTCTTTAAAATTTTAATTATTATAAATGTTCTTGTACTCTTTGTCCAATAGGATGTCCTGCTTTTGGGAGGATACCTACTTTTGTACACTGCAAAGGTAGGTATTATTTTTCAGATACCTACAAATGAGGATAAGAAAATTCG
>OBKW01000110.1_pt1 | contig 46043 bp, 43 predicted proteins | sample 1519791 | NCBI WGS metagenome assembly OBKW01 (sample SAMN02044682, study PRJEB22538) | human gut metagenome
TGGAGGGCTAAAACTCATATGCGTATCGGAAATATGAGGGGTACCGAATACTTACGAACCATCCGGTAATAATTCCCTTTTGGAGACCAGGACTCTACAATTTCATGGCATTGTTCCAAGTCAAAATTGAAAAGACATTGTATTGCATGATTTAATACAGAACGATCTGAATGGTCTGCGCAATCAACAGACCAAGTATTAGTCAGAATCTTACCTTCATCCACCAATATTTTATATTTTTCTTTTAAAGTCTCATCACCAAAAGACGAAACATAATCCAAGATATTAGTCATGTCATCATCGTCTATGATAACATCCATAGGTAGATTATCCTGGTCTGATGCCATCCAAAAGACTTTGCAGATGTCTCCGTTTACATCTTTATCTTTGATGATTTTTCTGATTCTTTCCAAAAAATAGAAACGGTAATAATCAAATGGCGTTGAGAAGTATGCTAAGTCTATGTCTTTCATGAGGTTCCATGCCTTCGCCACCTTTCCATCGTCATATTCTATCGTATTTTTTTCATTCGGACTAAGGCTTGTCTTAAAATTGAAATGAACCCAGAAATCCTTCATGATAGCTTTGGCAGACTGCATCTTAGCTATGTCATCAAAGAAAGCGGTCAATCTGTCATTTGGACTTTTCGCTGTTGGATATGTTTTGTATAAATCAACAATCCTTATATAATGATTATCAAGCAGTAATCTTTTATCTGAATCTAAATCTTCGTCACCAACATTAATGAAGTACTTATTCCAAATGTTCTCCGAGTCATGGTTTTCTTTAGCTTCCTTGTCCACTATATCCTTCACCCAATTTATCCATAGCAAGAAATTGGGGTCATCGCAAGAGAAACCGATGATGCAATAAGCGTCTTTCAACAAACTGATACGCATCAAATCAACAAAAGCCTCATGCTTTTTGTTGTATAAGTCATAATCTTCCTGAGCTATGATATACTGTGCATGGTTATCATAATCAAATCCATAGGCTATACCATTTTTCTTACCTCCCAAGTCTCTCAAAGAGCCATGTAGCTTGAATATATTCCTTCTCGCTTCGCCAATGGTAATGTCACCACTCTTTTTAACGACAAAATAGGCATCCTGATTATTGGTATTCCAATGTTTTACAGAGTCTAAGAGCTGATGTTTGTAAGATTTTAAGGAATCATAAACATCATCTGTTTGTTCCTTTATACTTCTTTCTTTATCATTCAGAACACCACATACTCTCAGAACAATATCCGTGTTCATGATTTCATGGAATTCTTTCTCTAAATCAAGATTAAAATCTGTTTTGTCAAGTTTATTTAAAGCACGATCCTGCGATGTAGCAAAATCGTTTCTCAATTTTTCAATCCTTGTAAAAACATCATCGATGTTTTTTATCTCAATATCGTTTTCTGTGATTTTTCTTGCTCGTTCTGAAGTATAAGTCAAATCATTATATACATCCAATGCGTTGTCATAATTGAATGTATAGATATTCTTGACTTTCATATTCAGTAGGGTGCGATGAAGGGAAACATCAACGTTTTTTACAACATTATTTCCTAATCTCATATCATAGGTACCGTCCCCATTATCTATAAGCACAGGTGTCCGTTGCTCAATATATACATCTATTGCCTCATGATACCCCTTTCGCCTGATATACTCACTGGCAATGCCTAAATAGCCATATTTGTCTATTATTTCCCACTCATTCATATATCCAGTACGCATTTCCTTTGCATACATCTCATGAATCATATCCTTCAAGAGTTCTCCCCATGAAAGATACTTGTCAGAGATATTCTTGCTAAATCCTGCACCTATAATGAATGACATAGAATGTATGTCACTGCCGATTTTCCTTATATAGTTTTTATTGTTGTCCATGTCGTATTTATTTTATTGGTTAGTTGGAACAAAACTTTGTTCAAGCCCAATTTTTCTTATGGAATCCAACCATTCAAACAAGTCATTTTGTTCTTGTTTTGTTGTATGTTCCTTGCTATATGCAGCTGCGAGTAGAGCATATTCCCTTTCTAATGAAGTATTAAATATACCCTTGTCATCAGTATTGATAGACACGGAAATATTGTGAGTGATATCAAGTTTCAATAGATTTGGAGTTGTATAAAACTTGAAGATAGGATGTCTAATGTAACAGTCCATGTCACCAATTCTGAAGTTTGATGAAGGATTGCTTTCTACCATAAATCCCTGTTTTTCTATTTCATTCAACATTTCTTCCCGAACAACATCTATAAAAGTGACAAGTCTTTGGGAAATCTTCAAATCAACACACGCTTGTCCTTTTTCTTTAATCTTCTCTGAATGATAAAGACGGTACAAGTTTACAGCCGTGTCATTCTCTCGTGCTTGCTGCATTTCTTCCGTTTCTATTTTGTCGCAAAGACTCCAGAAGTCCTGTTGATTTCTATAAGTACCATTATAACATAGTGGATAATCTCCACGTAAGAGCCATGACTGATAATAGGCATTACATGGGGAATCTACGATGCTCATATTGTACAACTCAGGGAAATACTTTTCATAGAGTTTATCCAACTCTTTTTCTGCAGGAATATTTCCAAGAGCCAAAGCTCTATGTCTTAGCCATACAATATTGTCAACAAGTACCTGTAGTGGCAAGGCTATCCAATTGTTTCTTCTCTTATAATATTGTTGTACATCCAGTCCTAAGACTAAGGCATGTCCTAAGCGGTCTTGCTTAGACCATTCACAGAAATTCATAAGTTCATCTACAGCTCTAAGGCCGTCAACTACATCCAGAAAATCCTCACCAATATGATAGGTAAACTTAATATCTGGTACATGTTGCCGTAAATATCTAAATGCTTGTGAGAACACTTCAGGTCTTGTCTCCAATTCTGCACCCGCAGCATCAAGACCAACTAAGTTCTCTTTGGTATTGGCCGCAGAACGTTTGAATTTTCCAATAGCCAAAGCCGTATTCTTTATCGTTTCGCGTAGTTTTTTATGTCGATATTGCTGATTCTTACCATCATCCTTCGATTTCGTAAAATGAATGATGAAATATGGAATGAACTCTGTGATACACTTGGACTTGTATTCAATGGAAGTTCTGAATATATCACAAATGCTGTTTATATCTTTGGCAAAATCGTTGTCTTTGGCTGGTACTATACGTATCTCCAACTTTCTGTTTCTGCGGAAGACAAACTGACTAACTGCAGTAAAAATTGATAACTTATGATAAGAGTCACTATTTTTGTATCCTAATTTTTTCGCATGATTGTAGCCTTGAAAGTTCTGCAATCCCAAAACATCATTTGCATGAACAAACTCTTGTCTTATTTGAGTTTTCAATACCAAATATAAATAAAAGAGCAAAGAATAGGATTCGTCACAATGGTTACCGAATATCCGTTTAAACATGGAATACATGATATATCTTTCTCCACTGAAAAAGGACATCATTTGGCAAGGATGTTTCGTGGGAATATCCGTTGGACTGTTTTGCTTGGCATAATCAACTGTGTTTACTCCTTCTTTGAACCCTTGGATTGTAGAATCAATACCACTTAATAAATCCACTAACAGTTTATCATCTGTGATTTGGCAAACATTAATCACTGTTTGCTTGAATTGATTTGAGGTTTTCTCGTCCATAATGTAAAGATATAGCAACATTCTTATTGCTGCAGCTTTTCCCAACAAGGAATACATTGTCATGTTTTCGGTGTCTTTGCATACCGAAGGACCATGCTTCAAACATGCAAACGGTTGCATTAGTTTGTTCTTTGAACTTGATAAATTATTCATAAGTCCAAGCCAGTTGATTTCAAAAATCAGACTGGATCCAAAAAGATGAAAATGATTATCCGAGATTGGTCGTTTCATCATTGCGTTCAATCTTCCTTTGTCAGAATCAATGACAGCCTCCCAAAGAAAATTCTCTCTGTCTTGTTGCTTTATAATGTCATTAGAAGCAAAATATGCTGTCGTGAAAAGATCTTCTCCAAGACAACAGGTAACATCATGCCATCTTAACACTGAATTAAATCGACATACGATTTTGTCATTTTTCCCTAATTTCAGTATTTTTGAAGAGAAGTTCAACACGGCATTGAAAACAGAATTGGTTTGACTATAATTTAACCCATCGCCACCATTACGCATCCAATGTTCCTGAAAAGATTTGTAGAAACAAACAAGTTGGCTTAAGCTGTAGTTTTTCAAAGAGTTTGTATAGCTTTCCTCAAACCAATCGTATGAAAAACTAACATCTGCCCTTTGTTCCTTGTTCTTGCTGAGACTATTGATAATCTCCAACCAACTCCTTCTCAAAAACAGCATCTTAAGCGTCTGTCGAACTACTTCCATTTATTTTAGACTTGGCAATCTCGTTAATTCGTTTGGCAATTTTTTCTATTTCTGTTTTTGAAAGTTTGTCAGAGAACTGCGCAAACACTTCGTCAAGAATTGACACATTCTCCTGTTTTACGAATATAGGGTAATGCTCTTCTATATATTTCCTGACAGTATCTGTTCTATTCCCCTCAACCTGTCGTCCTTTTATCAAAGCCTTAACATCAATGGATGTTGAGCCTTGATAGCCCACATCATAAATCGCTTTGAACCATCTGGCTACATTGTAATCTTTAGCATTGAATATGCCAGATAACACTTTGACAAACGAAAATTCCAACTCGTAATAGTCTTCCTTTCCGTTGTCAGTCCTGTCGTATGTCATTCGCTTATATGCAGACAATGCCATGAAATAGTGGGAGAAAATATCAAATTCCGAAGCTTTTGAATAGCTTATTTCTTTTTGGTATTCAATTAAGTCCTCCAAAATTTCAGCATTACGAATGCTTGCCCATGACAGCCATTTGTGGTTGATGTCCTTCGCTTTGTAGGCTACCCCATCTCTTTCTCTGGTACGCTTGTCTGTCAAGTTCTTAACTTTTGCATAAAACGACTTCTTTGCATCGTCATTTTTCACTTTTTCTAAGAACGCATCTCCATTCAAAAAACGGTTATAACATCTTTCAATGTCAACAATATTACACATAAATGAATTCAAATCGAACAAAGCATATTTTCGACTTTTCAAATCATCTGCATATCTCACCGATGCGGCCTTACGGTAGCCTAATTCAAGAAAGTTTGAGTCTTGATTCTTTCTGTCTTTCGTATCAATGTATCTTGAAATACAGAGCATAAAAAACTCTGCAAGCATAATCATATTATCTGGTACTTCATCAAAATGCCCAATACACTCATTTATCAATAAGTTTAATTGTGTTAGGCTTATCATTCTGACAGAACGCGAACGTGAATCAGAAGAAGACGCTGCCTTTGGAAGGATGTCTGTTATGATGGAATTGACAAACGAACCACCCACTAATTTCTCGTAGTTTGAAAGCTCAAGATTTTCAAAAGGGCTTAATCCTATGACTCTTTCTTGTTTTTTTGCAAAATTGACAGAATATTCCGTTCTCTCATCATAGAACTCATAAAGACGCATGGAATAAATGGAACGAATCATAAAAAGGAAATGTAGTTTATCCATAGGCTGGTCTTGCTTCTCCAAATAGGAGATTATGGCCATGACATCTCCCAATGATATATTATAAACCACATTATTTTCATTCAAAATGTTGGATATTTCACTGCTATCCAATACAACATTATGTTCCAAAAAGAACTGCTTTTTGATGATTCGCAAAGCTGCCGCATTAAACAGAAAAGCATCTGTCACCTTTAACAAATCATAAATACAATTTGTCTGTTCTGTATTCAAGTTGTTGAGTACCCAATTCTCAAAGAAGTATTTCTTGAATTGTTCTTTGTTGTTCGCAGTATTGCTTTTAGGCATACCGACCAATAGTTTTAACAAAGAGCGTAACTCTCGTAGATTACGAGGAACAATATAACTAGTCTTTAATGCTGTATTGTAGAACAAATATCGTGTCTTTCTGAAGATGAGTTCAGGTATAGCCATCCTGACACTACTAAACTCTTCCGTTTCTCCTTGAATACTTTTCACCGTTAATCCCCAACTGAGAAATTCTTGTGCCGCTGGCATAAAGATTCTTTGGTCAAACGGTATTAGTTTGGTCAGGTATCTTTCTACCATTTCGTCTATCACACCCTCAGAAACCTTTTTCTTGTCCAGCAACTCTTTGTATTCTATGGTATATTGCTGTCGTTTGAGCATAGCCAACTGGTCAAGTTTGATAGCAAGAAGAATAATAACATTAGGTTGTACCAAATACTTTCTTATTTGTTCCACCATGACCGTTGCTTGATTGGTATGAAGGTCTATATCATCAATCATGATTATTAGTTTCCCGTTAGGATCACCTATATAATTCATGAAACTTGTAACCAACTCTCCAAAATTAGCTCTTAGATTCACTGCCGCAGACAAGCTTACCAATTGTTCCAAATCATCGTATGGTTTTTCTGCATCAGATGCGAGAAGACAATTGAAGTCTTTCTGTAAGTCTGCAAACTTTCCCAAGAGGATAGTTCGGTCTGAGCTGTTCTTAGGATCTTTTACTTTTTGATATTCATGGTACAATGATGCCAATACCTCTGCTATGATACCATGATTCTCGTCAAAGAAAGAAGGGTCTATCAGTGAGAGTTTATGGAAAGAACAATTATTCACTTCTTGATAGTTGTCCAAGAAACTATTTTTTGATTTGTCTGTCAATGCATTGGCAACAGACAACATGCAAGAAGTTTTGCCAGCACCTCTTTCTCCAATAAAGGCAAAGATGTTGTTAAACGGTTCGTTTTCCTCGTCATCTTTAGTTATTGAAACTTTCAAATAAGACGAAAGACTATCAAACGCATTTTTATACTGCCCTGAAAACAGGGACTCATTGACATTCTGTTTAGTTAGCTTCTCTATTACAGGTCTGCTTTCTTGACCAATGTTGAAATATAGGTGCTGACTCATATGCTTTTTAAAATTATAATGTGTTACTGCACATAGTTACTAAAAACGGGCTACTAAGCCCCATCCCCCAAAAAGTTCCTTAAAAAAATTGGTGATAGGAGCCGTTAGCCGTATATCTATTAGTGGAGGGACAGATGGTAATATCAATGCATCAATCATGTCATCCTCACATTCTTAAAGAATCCCCTTAAGCCCTAGCAGTTTCGCTGCCATCCTTCCCATACGCCCCATCCTTTGCCTCGAATATCACACTCGGTTCAATCACTTCCACCGTATGCCATGCGCCTTTGGGTATCTGGCATCCATACTTTGCCTCTGCTGGGCAAAGGTGAATGCGCTGCACCTCGCGATACTCTACTTTCCGTGTTACATCCTGTGCATCTATAGCCATAGGCAAGGCTTCAGATGCATCCTTCTCGTATGTCACAACCTCCTCATATATCACTTCATCCAATTTTCCGCACAAGCAGACAACTGTTTCTGTCGTGTCTTCATGCCTGTGGATAGCAACAACTGTACCTGGCAACAGAGCATTCAGCATACGCTGGCTGGTATCAGCCGATGACGTGCGCAAATCAAGGTTCTGACGTAAACGAGGATTCCCTTTTGCCTGTTCAAACAAATTATCGAGCAAATCTTTATTTATTTCCATACCATTATATTCAATTATTGGGCATCCGCTTCGCCCTTCTTGGAACAAAGAGGTAGAAGCAGAATGCCCAAATAGCCTTTAATATTTTCATTGTATTCAATATCTGCGCAACACGACTTGGAATGCTTCTGCATAGTTACATCCCCACTGGCTTCCGCGCATAGCTGCCAAGCCAGTGATATACTCTACACTTCGAGGATGAGGATAAGGACGCATAACGCCACGATACATAGAGAGAGCCTTACACTTTGCCTGTATTCCATTTTGTCCAACCTCCACATAACAGTTAGGACGGAACAGATTCATGGCATCGTTGATAGCCCACTCAGAGCATGATGGTACTTCCATATACCAGAACTCTTTCACTGGCTTCACAGTTGGCTGACGCTGAAACAAACGTATAGCCTCCTGACAAGCCATTGAGGTTTGCAAGTGGTCATTGTTGGTGTCAGCAGGATGATGAGTAATCACAATATCAGGCTCACTTTCACGAATAGCACTCTCAATAAACTGCACCAACTTTAAATGTGGCACAGTATTCATCTCGATGTTTGGGAAAGTCGCCTCATACTTCTTGCTCACGCCAACATAGTTGGTGGCAGCATCCGTATCACCTTCCAATTCAGCATCCGAAGGACGGAAAGCTCTTGCTTTCGCCTCTGTACACATAATGGCTACGTCTACTTCATCGCCTTCATGACTCCATTTCCACATTGATGCACCAGCACCGAGAACCTCGTCATCGGGGTGGGCTACTACTAATAAATATTTCATTTTCTTGTATTGGGGGAATTTATTACTAATGATATTTGATATTCTAATATAGCTTTCATGCATTCTGTTGTATACGATTCATCAACATTATCTATTGTATTCTTTTGATAAAGAGTAGAGATTTGTTCAATTGTTGCTTCTACGATACCAGTTGCTTCTTTTAGCAAAAGAGGAAGTTGTATATTGATACGATTTCCCTGAGAATAAAATTTATTTCGAGAGCCTGATGTGATGAAATTTCCAAATTCATCCATGTCTGGACTGTAAATTACCACATCGGCTGGTTCTCCATTTACTGCAGTGTAATATATACAACAGTTCAAATCCCATGGACCATTATGAACATATTCATTCCTAAATGTTTCTATTTTTCTTATAACAGGTGGCTCGTTAAAAATAAGCCCATCCCTTTTTAATAAAGGATCAATATTTCTCAGTGATTTATTAAAAAGGATGTTGGCACTTCGCATTTTCTTATATTGAGAAAAATTATATTTACTAAATTCAAACTGTTCCACAGCAACTTTAGTCAAAATGTCTAATACTGATGCAAACGCAACAAAAATACTATTTAATAATACATGTGCTTCTAATTCATGCTCACCACTAATTCTTCCTGCTGCAGTATATTGGCATTCTTCATATTGAGCATAATATGGTACAATATCATAGAATTTCTGTAGAAATATCGAAACAGCTTGCAATCGATCTTGAATTGCTGCAATTTTACACCATATATCGTAATAGTAGATGTATAATCCAAATATAGGATGATGATTTGTGTGTCTTTTAAACCACTCATAAGCATCTTTAGAAGTACTTAATTCTGGATTAATTCCACAATAAGCAATCCATTGTGGCATAATGGAGCCAACCTTGCAATAATCTATCCTTTGGAATAGAAACTCACGAATAGAATTATGTAATTTATCACAACTAAATTCCATTACATGATTGAGTTGTTGACAACATTCTTCTACAATATTCATATGTTTGTTATAACCATTTTTTATCACTCCTTTATTAAGTTATTCAACTTTACGAAAATGTAATTTGTTATTTTATCGTTTCAGCATACCCAACCAACTTATCATGCATCCACTGTGGATACTTTCCACAAGCAGTGTAGAGTATAGCAATTACAGTCCAGATAATAAGTTTGATGTCGCCGAAGAACGAGGCATGCTTAACATAATACACGTCAAGTTTCAAGCGAATGGGCAAAACCTTCTCGTTGTATTCCTGCTCGTCAGGAAACTGGTCACCATAGATATAATCCCACAGGCTTGATTGTGAAGTCAAACCGCAAGGCACTGTAGCAGCAATGGCATTCGCTCCACCACGTGTGATATCCACTTGATCAACAGCAGCAGGGCGCGGACCTACAATCGACATAGTACCATTCAAAATATTCATCAACTGAGGTAACTCATCAATCTTTAGTCTTCGCATAATCTTACCCCACCAGAATATACGGTCTTGGTCAGGACGCAGCGAAGCCTCATTAGCCCCTCTTGCCACACGCATGGAGCGGAACTTCCACATCTTAAACTTCTTGTTGTCCTTGCCAACACGGTTTGCAAAGTAAAACAAAGGTCCTGGGTCACTCAATTCCGTTAGGATAATAGACAGAATCCATATCGGTGAAGTACCTACAATGCCCAAAAAGGCACATACAAAGTCGAAAATGCGTTTAAAGAATTTATAAATCATAAATTACGCTTTTATTGTTTTTATTCGTTTAATATGACTATATAACAAAGTACAAAACATAGAGAATTGGCTCTCGTTGAAAACCATTCTATGCTTCCATGCATTTGCTCTCCATCTTTTCCATTTATACAATAATATAGGAAAAAGAGATTTAGGTTTTTGGTCATTAAACTCAGGAGATAGAATGTCAGAAAGGACCCTTTCCTTCAACTCTTTATCGATTTCTACAACAGGATATTTAGCCTTATCGATACCTATATTCTCTATACATATAGCATTTAGGCAAGCCAAGAAGCGATCTATATTCATTTTCTTTGCTGTATTCTCCAAATCCTCCCAGTCAATTTCTTCGTGATGTTTATCCACAAACATAGCCCAATCTATCACTTGCCTAAGCACCAAGTGTTCTCCCGCAAAATGCAGGCCTGCATGTCTTAATAAAAATAATGCATTGAATTGAATAGGGGGCAGATATATTATAGAATGAAGTACATTGCATGTCCTAACATTTATATCAACCATCTTTTTCAATATACCATCCAATATTTTGCTGCTTTTATGGGCATATACGTTGAAAAAGTCATAATGATTTTCAACCATCAACCCTTTATAAGTGAAAATTGTGTGATGTTCATAAGAATCATCCACTTTTATTCCTAATTTCGTTTTAACCAATTCATCAGCCAACTTCTGTTTTCCGAAATTATATGTATCCAAATCTCCCATAGGACGATGTGAAGGAATAGGCCAATCTAAAGAAAGACCATATCCCTTCAGTATCATCATACGGATGTCATTCTGATTATAAAACGCAGCCAAATCTGATATGGCTTTTTCACAGCATTGATATCGTTTTTCAATAACAACACTTTGGGCTATCCATTGCATTCGTTGCATTCTATCGCTAACGTCTTTTACAGCAAACCTTTGGTCATTAGGATATTTCTGCAATATTTTTTGTAGGCCGTCTACAGCTACTGCATTAACACCTTGTTCTACACTTAGCCTATATAACTTAGCCCACTCTAATTGACAAGGAAAATCTGCTAAATCAAAATCTGTTTTTCCTAGCCCTACAGCGATCAAATACAAAAGTGCCTTTTCTGTATTTTGCATAATTACTTCATTCCTTTTCTTGGTTCTATGCCCTCAAAAGAATCTCTCAAACTTCTTACATGATAGTCAAAATCATATTGGCTCATCTCCATATCATACGTACTATTAGAAAACATCTTTCCCAATGCACGCACATGGTTGCCGAACAAAGCTATAACCCAATTAAAAATTGGAGTAATCCATATTCTGTGATTATATTTCTCTGCAAAATATCTAACTATTTCGACAGTATCTGCATATTCCTTGTTTTGAGGGTAATATGTTCCTTGACATTCGTGTAAAATAGCTTGACGAACAAATTCACAAAGGTTATCCACAAAAAGCATACTTCTCTTGTTATGCCAAGCAGGGAAAACAGGAACCTTAACACCAAGCCAAGCTAATCTTGGGAAATTACCCTTACATCCAGGACCATAAATCATTGGAGGACGAAGAATACAAACTTTAAAAGTAGGACAATCTAAATTTTTTATACCTTTTTCGCCTTGTAGTTTTGAATCACCATAGAAACCATTTGGCATAGGTACAGTATCTTTGTGTATTTGTTTTCCATCAAGGGTCTTCACCTCTTTATATACAATCATACTGCTCATGTGAATGAACTGCTTTACGCCAGCTTCCTTTGCTGCCTTAGCAATATCAATCACCATGTCACGATTGATGGCATAGTATAAAGGACCTTCACCTGCAGCAGCCTTCACATGGGCTATACCTGCTACATTGTACACAACATCATACTTGCTGAAATCAGCCTGTTTCCAATGTCCATCTATTGTGTCTACTGAATCTACCTGAAACTCCTTAGGATATTTTTTAAGCCAATTTTCAACTTTAGTGCCGATATAACTTCCTGCACCTGTTATTAAAACTCTTTTCATATTCTTATTCTTGAAACGTTGTTATTTTTGAGCCTTCTCTTTGCGCAAACTCTTTCACAACCTTTGCTGGTGATCCCATGGCAACACTATAAGCTGGAACATCTTTCAACACCATAGATCGTGCACCTATCACAGCTCCATCACCAATATTCACACCAGGCATTATCATCGTTTCCATACCAACCATAACACCTTTCCCAATATGGATTTCACCTAAACGATAACCACACTTAGCGGCATTGTCACCAACATGATAGTCTTTCAGATTACGCTGATGGCAAAGAAGTCGGCATCCAGCTGTAACATGAGCATAATCATCTATGTAAATTAAATCGGCATGATTCAAGTCAATACGCACATAGTCACCAATAAAGACATTCTTACCTACATGACACCCTATACGTCTCAACAACCAAGGTCTTAACTTTCGAGGACATATAGGAGCCAATATAGGCCAGTCCATCATCTTTTCCAATCGTTTACGATAGATGTTTCCGAAAGTTTGTTTTATCACTCGCCATAGGCTCACTTGCCCATATTCTTCTTCTGAGTAATTGAAACCTAAAGCACGAAGCAACTTAAAAGTCGTACTTAATTTCTTTTGTTCTTCCATATTATTTATCATCTATGATTTTTTCCAAATTATCAATACAAAGGTCTAAACGGTAGTTTCTTTCATAATACTCACGTCCGTTCAATCCCATCTTTGCAAAACTTTCTTTGTCAGTCAACACTTTTTCTTTTATTACCTTGATAAGTGCTGCTGAGTCACCAGCTGGTACAGCATACCCACATTTGCTTTCTTCCACTATATCTGCACCACCACATCCAATCATAGCAAGAACAGGACGACCTGCTGACATGTACGATTGCAAGCGTGCAGGAACAACAGCTTCGAGATGAGGGTATCCAGCTCTTAGTGTAACCAGCATTGCATCTGCTTGTTTCATAAATGCAGGCATTGCCTTAAATGGATACTGTCCTAAACAGAATGCACGATTTTCCAAACCATTTTCTTTTATAAACTGCTCCATCCACTCTTTACGTGAGCCTCCACCAACAAAGACCCATTTCACTTCAGGAACATCCTTCAACCCTATCATAACCTCTGATATGGCTTCTAAGTTTTGAGCTTTACCCATATTTCCTGCTACCATAATTTTGAAACCATCAGGTAGTTTAGGTATCTTATACTCTTGCAACATACTCAGAATATCATCACTCCAATTGGGGAAATAAATTATCTTATCCTTGAAGTCACCCTTCTGAGCAATAGGTTCGCGAAATCGCTTACTGGTTATCAGAATCTTGTCAGTTTGACGATATATTCCTTTCACCAATTTATCAATGAAATTCAGCAGTTTTTTATTCTTTACGCCTCCACCACTTTTCATTGCATCTGGCCATAGATCCATTATCCAATAATAGAAAGGTATCTTTCTCAATTTCCTTAACAGCAATGCTGGATAAGCTTGAAATATAGGTGAAGGCTCATGTCCGATAATACAATCATATTTTTTTCTCCAAGCAAAAAAGAATAGTACCCACAAACAGCCACTAATTACATACGAGAAATAATTTACTGGCAATCGCCAACCACCTTTACCTCTTGGAGTCTGAAAGCAACGATACACATTTACTTTGCCTTTCCTATTACCATCGGAACAATCTATCACCTCATGACGTTTGTTGAACAAGCCATACCCCTTGAAGTATTTTCCCTCTGGATAATTAGGAATACCAACCAAAGCATCCACATGATGTCCTCGTCTTGCCAGTTCAAAGGCTAAATCATTGCTTTTAAATACTTCTGGATAGAAGTATTGAGTCACTAATAGTATTCTCATATTTTATATCTCTACAAATGAATATTTATTATCATACCCTTTCAATGCTCTTCCAGAGAACCACAGTTTACCGTTATTATAAGCATCTTGAGGAAACTCAAATGTACCAAACTGAAATATCATAGGCCAGCTATCTTTCTCAGCTTTCATCACTTCTTTCCATTTTTTTCCGTCCTTCGTCATCCAGATATGTGAAAAGCAATCTTTATTAACTTCAGATGGTTCTATGGTAGTTGACAGATATGCCACCTCACCCGTTTGTCCACCTTTAATGGCAGAACCTTGAATTTTTGCAAGAGTATTTACTTCAAGAGTGTTTCTATTGATACTACGTATTTCATTTTCCATATATTGTGAATCTGTAGCATACACTATAAAGTCCTTATAGAAGAACAGTTGACAACTTCTGTATTCCTGTCCTCCTCTTAGAACTTCATGAAACGTATTAAATTCGTCATCTGTATAACCAATGATACATTCATTTTCCCTATCACCAGTCAAAACCCATACACGCCTCATGTATTTGTCATAAAACACTCCATGCACATGATTTATGTTTCCTTCCGGAAAAGTATATACCACTTTCCATGTCATGCCACTGTCTGTAGAACCATAAATGTTCACCTCCTCTTTACCCATATTCTGAAAATACTCTCCAAAGAACATGTGCCCATTTGGAAGCACACACAGGTTCAATGGTTTTGAGCCTCTTGGCATTGCAAAGACCTTATGAAAATCCCCACCTTCAGGAGATTTTCTGAATAAGCCTTTCTTTGCCACAGCTATCATACCATTATCTTTCAATACATATAATCCCGTGATTTCTGCACGTAAAAGGCGACGAAATAATTGAAATTGTGAAAACAAAGCATATTTATGGTCACGAACAAGACCAATTCTATCACCTTTGCTATAAAGGCTATAACCTTTTGAATATATTTCGCTATCACTGCCAATAATTAGAGCTTTACCTTTATTTTTCATCAAGTTTCTTTTAAACTTTGTATTTAAACCATTTTGTTCGTATATCACAATCCATGCAATCCCTGAGTAATAACTCCTTACACAGTACATTACGTTCTAACATTTCTCAAGGTTGGCTCCTTCCTTCTTAACTATACAGTTAAATTCTCGTTTCAATTCTTTCTCTTCATTGTCAAAATGTAATTCTTCATACAATTTTGACATAGTAGGAATAGCACCACTACTGGTGCCTGAACAAAAAAGAAAATTCACATTCTTAAGATTGAAGAATTCTCTTATCTTGTCTTTCAACAAAGATAAATTCTTGTCAAAATCTTTGCTGCCATGAAAAAAGTCGGACGTCCCCTGAGTAAATCTTATTTCACCGTATGCCATAACTATTTTTATAAGAGTTATTTACTACATTTTTGGTAATACCAGAACATTATAGATTTAGGAAGAATATTCGTTAATACAGGCTTAAAAATATAAATATAACACCACAATGGTAAGTGATTACGGCGATAAGCATCCCAACGTATCCACATAAGATCTTTAACTCGTCTCCAATTACGTGACCTTCCCATTGTACGTTCATCCATGGTGTAATCATATAAGTATTCCTGCATATTATATAATTTCATGCCTGCACCAAGAACTTTCATAACAAGATGATAATCTTGACTTCGCAATGTATGCCTATTTACTGTATAAAAATCAACTTTTGCAAGTTGATCTTTACGCATCATCCAAGACGGATGCATATACAATCCTCCTTTAACTTGGTTTATAGCTGTAGGCAACTCTTTGACCGGATTCTTAACTTTTCTACCATCTGAGAATACATTATACCAACACGTTCCAACAATCGCATATTGGGGGTTATCAATAACAAAAGAATATTGTTTTTCTAATCTATTAGGCTCTGAATAATCGTCTGCGTCTTGTCGTGCCAATATATTGGACTTTGAATTCTTTATACAAAGATTTAATGAATAGGCCAATCCCATGCTTTTATCATTCCTAAGAATAACAATACGATTATCTTGTAATTGATATGATATTAATACATCAAGTGTTTTATCAGTACTTCCATCATCACAAATAATAAATTCAAAATCCTTGAAAGATTGATTTAAAATAGACGGTATACTCTTGTGTAAATCATTTTCACCATTTCGCACACTCATCAAAACACTTATTTTAGGCATCATTGTATCCATACGTTTTTTTTAATTGTTCAATCTTATCTACTTTTATTTCTTCCTCTGTACCCTGCCACCAAGGTTTCCATGCACCTTTCACTATTGCAGGTATTCCAGCAACCATCACATTTGGAGTTATAATTGTCTTATTTAAAACAGCGTTAGCACCTATTATAACATTGTCTGCAATAGTAATTTTTTTTACGACCTTTGCTCCTGTTGATAAATAAAAATTATCTCCAATTTTATCTCCTTGCCCTTCAATACATGTACTCGGTTGTATCAGAGCAAATTTACCAATTGTATTATTTGTACCAATAACCATTGTTCCATAGTGCGTTAACCTTAAACCATAGTCAAAAACATCTGGTCCTATAGAAAAGCCCAACTTTAATCCAAGCTTATGGAATCTATAACCATAATATAACTTAGCTAAAGAATTTATTGCCCCCCCCAAGTAAAACACCGAAACGTTTCTTAAAATCACACCCATGTAAACTATATGAATAACATCTCATATAATATAAATAATCAAGGATATTATCTTTTACAAAAAATGATTTTATACGAACTTTTATTGGAAGATCAAAATACCCACGATTTATCATTCTGTCAGCTTTAATGAAAAATCTAAGTTGTTTTATATTTGATATTTGCATTCTTTTATTTGTTTTTAGGTTAACATTGCCTTATCAAGTATTTCAAGTTGATTTTTTAGACAGTTTTCAGGAAACATTTTTTCTACTTCTTGATATGTCATACGACTTGAACAGAATGATTTACAAAAAGAATATACTTTATCTATTGCATTCTCTTCATTACGACCAATATTAAGACCTAATGGATATTTCTCTATCATCCTATATTGGTTGTCTTTTTTGAAATAGAAATTAATAATAGGTTTACCTGTTGACAACAATTCAAGCATTTTACTTGGAGCTTGCAAATCAGAATTATTACCGATATTCAGCAATATATCAGCCTCTTTACTAATTAGAGACAAATAATTATCACGTTTTACAAGTCCGTTAATTCTTATATTGTTTGATGAATATTTTCTTAATATGGAGTCACAATCTCCTGATTGAAATAGATATAACGTAATAATGTCTACCTTAGATAATACAGACAATGTATACTCTGGATTTCTAATAACACTATTCAATGCGCCAGCATACACAATCTTTATTTTTCCATCCAACTCTAAATAAGGTGAAGTGGGTGCTTTTATTTCTTTTAATACATACGGGAAACATAATAATTTTTGTTTCGGTACATGGAAATCGTTCAAAGCACTATCATATAATTCTTCTGTAAGAATATTGATGTCTGCTGAATTATAGTAATCTAATTCTGTTTTGAAATTCTTATATTTACGATTTTTCTTAAAAATAACTCCATGATATGAAGTATCATAAAACGTAAAAGGATCCGTACTATATGTAATCCATTTTACATTAGGATGCTCTTTCTTAAATTTCATTGCCGCCAAATGAGCACAAGTAGGCATAGAAACACTTATTATAACGTCTATGCTATCGGAACTATTAATATTATTCAACTCCTCATAATATTTTTGTTTAAGCCAATATAATCTACTTGGATATACAAAAGGTGTTATAATAACTCCAAATAAACGAACAAAAAAAAGAACTATCTGAAATAATACTTTTTTCTTGCTATTTAAAATACAATAATTTGCATAATTTCGTAAATCATTAGTCCAATTAGAAACAGCATGAAATGATATATTAGAATCATTGCATTCTTTATATTTATAAGCCGATTTCTGACATACAATATGAACTGTATGATTTTTTTTAAGTTCTTGTATATATTTATCTATACAAGCAGCAGGAGGATACATGTTCGGGTAATAATACCCTGTTAACACAACTATTTTCATCAGCGTAGACATTTAAGAAATTCATAAAACTTTTTTGCTTGTGACACATTGTTTTTTTGTGCTAATACAAATTGCTTTGCCTTGCAGCCCTTAATATGCAACTCTTCTGGTTTCTTTGTGAGGAAACATCTTATCGCTTTTACAAAACCTTCATCAGTTTCATCCTCTATAAAATACACAAACGGATTGTATTCTTGCGGCATAGATGGTAAATGTGTTGTCAATAATGGGGTTCCAGATGCCATACATTCCATAGTTTTTGATGGAAAAGAATACTTTACAAATTCCTCTTTTGTGGGGCGAGGATTAACTAAGAGTGAAGCCTTTATTTGGGAATCAACTACTTCGTTGTTTGGTTTAACACCATAATATTTAATCGTTTTATTCTGATCACACTTCTTCAACAATGTTTCTTTATAATTACCGTTACCATAGATATGAAGTTCCCATTCTGGTACTTTGGCTTCATCAAAAGCTTCTACCAACTTTTTTATTCCATATTCAACATGCAATCCTCCAGCATACAATAGAACTTTAGGATATGATTTTTCTTCTATCTTATTGCATATATCTTGCATTCGAATATCAGAGAAACCTTCAATTATACAAAAGGGATGATTTGCTTCGTTTACGATATTATTCATTGGTTCTGCCAAAAACAAAAAAGCATCATAATTAAATATTGATTTATTGTAATATGACTTTAACCACGATGAAAATTTCGCCTTTAAAGAATTGCCACCAATAAAACTAGCACCCGATGATATTTGAGGAATATCTGTCACTATTCCAACAATTTTAAGGTTTGGCAGTGAGTTCCTTATAGATTGAACAGCCAAACACATATCATAGTCTAATACATTGCAAACTAATATAGTATTCTCTGATAGGCTTTTCTTTACAATCTTACGTGTGTTGATGTATTTACCCAATCTGTGTAAAATAGGAATGTTATAATAAGAAGGATAAATGTATCTTACCTTATCATCCACCTCTTCTTCGTAACGGATTATTTTTTCCGACCTATCTACTGGATAAGTAGAAACGACTGTAATTCTTACGTCTTGGATTTCAGACAATCCTTTTATTAAGAGATTATGGAACTTTTGATTTTGAAAAGCAAAAGCATTTTTATTATTTGATACCTTCTCTTCAAATTTTGTTTGAGAACAAGCACTTGTTATATATATAATATCCATCATGATGTTTTTTACATTTTCACAGCTTTGGTTTTGTATATGAGTATTAATAATACAGAAATAGTCACTAAGTCAGCCAGATTATATAAACGGAAATCAAAAACTGAGTGCATACAATTTACAAATACATAATTGACCAATACTAACGACATAATATTCTGTTTGTGTTGCATCAATGAAAGACTTTTAGAAAATAGCCTCGCAAAAATAAAAGGGAAAACCAAAACACCAACAATACCAAAATCTAAATAAAAGAACAGATTAGATGTGTACAACGCATTCCACATAGGAAAATCTTCATTGATTTCTATTTTAGAATCTTGTTTAATTGTTGCTAACTTGGGAATTGCCCGCTCATATCCAACCCCGATTTTTCTAAAAGCTATATCCGCAACTTGATCAAAAGCTCCTAATGTGAGTTTTCCATATTGATATCCTCCCATTTCTTTTACATAATTATTGTCTATAGCATAAGAAAAAGCAGCTATAGGCCCTGAAACGTAAGCAGAAAGTTGGGTATTTGTTTCTTTTAATACTTCATCGTAATTTATTCTGTTAATATCAAAATTTGCCATTCTTGACGCTGTCGTTAAGGCTATTAATCCATAGAATCCCAAGAATACGACAAAAGCTATTAATGCATTACGAATTGATAATTTTATCTTCACTACTTGGTATAAACAAATACATACCAAATAAAGGCTCCAAGCTATCTGCGTATAGCCAAATCGACCTCCTCCCAGGCTATTATATACAAGCAAATAAGAAATATACAATACAGCTTGGCCGTATTTCTTTTGTATTAATGCCATAGGAAACAATGGCATCAAAAGTATACTAATAGGTTTTAAAAGCCAAGTGTTTAAGAACAGAAATAATGGACCATAAAGATTGTTTTCTTCATCAAAGAAGTCTGTTCTTAAATCAGCAGCTGATGCAACTGCCAAAGCATCTGTATATGTGAAGAATAATGAAAATATATAGAAGGTTGATAGAATAATAATAGTATTAATTAACTTACTATTTATAAAATAATTAGCCGAATTGGATATCCCTTTATTAGAAAATTTATTTTCTTTGCTATATTTAAATCCGAAATTGAAAGACAACACAGACAAAATAATACAAAAATATGCCTCTGTTGAAATGGCATATCTTCCATTAAATGTAAAAAAAGATATTCCTAAAGCTATACACCAAAATACGTTAAAAGCTCCAATTATACGCTTCTGACGTTTATGAACATTTCTTTTCGATAACAACCTGCTTAATGTGTACACTAGTAGGATAAAAAATATTATATATTTAAGCATATAAACATTATTGTGTAATTTTTATTATAACCATCGTTTCTTTATTTTAAAATTCTATTTGCATGAAACTTTAAAAAATCCTTACATAGTTTCTTAAAGTTTCTCCACATATAGAACTTTTCATAAATATTTAAATAATAATATTCAATAATATTATTATTATGGTTGCATCCAGTTGTAATACATGCTATCGATTTGTCGTAAAGAAATAAGTCTGTTCCTTTCACATCACATAAAACATTTGCCTCTATTGGTTTATACTTTAATCCAAACGATTTTACGACCTTATATGGCAATACGTTCATTGACAACTCGTAACGATTTTTACTATTGGTCTTTGTCCCATAAATATTAATGGTCAACTGTTCTTCATCTATGTGCAAATGATCATATAGAAATTTTGGCTCAAAAAAGCCATCATATCTTACTTCTATTTTTGAAGAAGGAGGCAAATTCCAGACCTTTCTCGGCAGACACTGCAATCTACTTTGCATATAAGTATGCCCAACTTTATTGTGCGTTCCAGGATCTGAATTGTTTGTCGTTAATGACACATATGGGTATACAAAATACAAATCATTTTCGATACAATATCTTGTATGATATTTTAGCCATGAACTTTTGGGCCACTGATTGATTGGAGCAGGCAAGTGGGGAAGTGAAAACTCTTCGTCATTGCGATTATACCAATCAATAAATTTGTTCCATTTCTCTTTTATCCAAACCTGTCCCCATGACATAGCACAATTCATCAAATATACATCGTGTTCTGAATCAACAGGAGTGAACGGATACCCAGTAATGTAGTTTATAGGAAAACTATAAAGACTAATTCCTGCAATGCAATCGTCATTTTGATACTGAATAACACATTGTTTTACGTATGAATAAAAATAAGGTGAGACAGTTATGTCATCTTCCAGGACAACAAGGGCATCAAAACCATAATCGTTCATGTATTGTCCACATCTTAAGACATGCTTTCTTAATCCTAAATTGCATTCTTGCAATATAACCTTTTTCTCACCATGTTTCCACTCAAACTCGTCTGAATAAGTCTTAATATCAAGCGTCTTACTTCTGTCAAGACTGATGATAAGTGTTACATTTTCATCATATACTGCCGCATTTAAAGAAGACAAAAGTCTTGATAGACTGTCCACTCTATTGTAACCTATGGCACAAATAGCAATCTTCATATATTATTATCTTTTGAGGTTCAACTTTGATTTGATTTTAATTAATCCCTGATGTATTTTCTTCTTTTCGTTTTTGTTTGTACCTATGTAGTATTCGATTATAATTAAATATATTATCGAAGCAGACATAATAAGCAACGGATGCATATTGCTCTTAATTAACAATACTGGTAAGAAACAAATTAGTATAGTTACACAGGGTAAATATGAGTGAGATACAATTTTTTTTACATCAAACTTTAATTCTCTGTGAAGACAATATTGTGTAGCGAATACCACCAAGATAGAAAACACGATATAAGAAACAAACAGACTTTGCGGCTGTGCTCCACTTTTAAGAACAAAGTAAGCTCCTACAATTGACAATAGCCTCAATACATTTACTAGAATCTGATACAATGCAATTTTTCCACTTGCAAAAATAACTGTGGACAATCCCGAATTGAATGATTGTACCAAATTATCAATAACAAGCAACAACGTAAAAGCAGCAGCATAGTCTGGCACTCTTCCCAACCATAGTTTGATAATCCATTCTGAGTTTATTAAAAAAGGTGTACTTATGAGAAGCATCAACATAAATGAATACTTTGTAGAGACTATTAATAAGGAACTCGTTCGCTCTATGTTATTAACAGCATAACTTTTCGTTATTTGAGGTTGAATAGGTTGAGTCAGATTATTAGCAAATAATGTTATATACATATTTATGCTATTGGCTATACCAAGTGCCGTATTCATTATTGTATTAAAGAATGCATTTACCAAAAAAGCAGCACCTTGTTGTCTAGCAACAGTTACAACAGCTCCAATTGCCACCCATCCAGAAAAAGAAAAAATATTTCTATAATATTGCTTTTCCTTTACAATATGCCACTTCGTTATAGATCTAAAATTCCGTCTACAATAAAAACTATAAATAAGCGTCGGTGTTGCAATTGTCGCGGCCTGTAAAATAGAATACACCAGTAGCTTATGTGTAAAATGATAAACCAACAGAAATACCACAAGTAATCTTATAGTATGTAGGACTACATCAACTACACTGAATAAAACAAACCTTTCTTTAGCTATTAACAATCCATTATATGGTATTGAAAAGGTTGAAATGACAGATCCTACTATTGATAAAATAAATACTAATATGGCATTTTCTATAGGTCCATCATAATGAATATGATTTTCTACGTAATAATAACCAATAGGAAAAGCCACCAATAGTAAAAAGATTGCACATCCAGCAAATATTATTCTATTGACGTTGAACACTTTATTTATTTCAATCAAATTTCCTTTTCCTATTGCCACCGCAAGAAAGCGATTACAAGTTGATAACATTATAGTGTTAAATATACTTATGAAAGTCATAATACTACCAACAACGGAGAACAAGCCAAAGTCATTAACTCCAAGTGCCTGTAATGACCATCGTGTTGTGAAAAGACCTAAGATGGCTGTTATCACCATTCGTAGATATAAAATAATTGAATTTAGTGCAATTGCTTTATTCGTATTTTCTTTCATTCGCTCATTTATTTATAACTATTAGTACTCAAATGCAAGTACTCAATTCGTAATAAGTTTCGGTACATTTATTAGTTTTGTAGCTGTTGGTGGTATCGAACCACATCCTATGCAGAACTACCTGTACAACAGCTGACCTTATCGAAGTTAACCCTCTTTTTGGCGAGAGCTTTTACTCCGTTTAAACAACATAGAGGTATTCCACTCCAAGTATATTGTTATCAAAGCATTTAAACAGAGCAATAATTGAATAAATCCAATTTAGAACTTACGCCAAACCATCTTGTTGACTATACCTACATACGACTGAATAATCTTCACAACCTTGGTGCTGACATTCTCGTCAACATAATCAGGCACAGGAATGCCATGCTGACCATCGCGGCAGAGTTCTACAGCTGTGTCAACTGCTTGGAGCAATGACTTTTCGTCAATACCTGCTATAATAAAGTCGCCCTTGTCAATAGCCTCAGGGCGTTCTGTTGAGGTACGAATGCAGATGGCTGGGAAAGGATGTCCTACACTTGTAAAGAAACTACTCTCCTCTGGGAGTGTGCCTGAGTCGCTTACTACGGCAAAGGCGTTCATCTGCAAACAATTGTAATCGTGGAAACCTAAAGGTTCGTGCTGGATAACACGCTTATCGAGTTTGAAGCCTGAGGCTGCCAAACGATTGCGTGAACGAGGATGGCAACTGTAAAGTATGGGCATGTCGTATTTCTCTGCCATTTGGTTGATGGCATTGAAAAGGGACATGAAATTCTTTTCAGTGTCGATGTTTTCTTCGCGGTGGGCTGAAAGAAGTATGTATTTGCCTTTCTCTAAACCAAGGCGTTGGTGGACATCGCTTGCCTCTATCTCAGCAAGGTTGTTGTGTAGAACTTCTGCCATTGGTGAACCTGTAACGTATGTGCGTTCCTTAGGCAAACCACAGTCTGCAAGGTAGCGACGGGCGTGCTCTGAGTATGCCATATTAACATCAGAGATGATGTCTACGATACGGCGGTTGGTCTCTTCAGGAAGACATTCGTCTTTGCAGCGGTTGCCTGCCTCCATGTGGAAGATTGGGATATGGAGACGCTTGGCTCCGATAACACTAAGGCATGAGTTGGTATCGCCTAACACTAATACTCCGTCGGGCTTTGTCTGGGCAAAGAGCTTGTAAGAGCAGTTGATGATGTTGCCGCATGTGGCACCAAGGTCATCACCTACGGCGTCCATGTATACCTCAGGCTCGGCTAACTTCAGGTCCTTGAAGAAAATACCGTTGAGGTTGTAGTCGTAATTCTGGCCAGTGTGGGCGAGAATAACGTCAAAATATTGACGGCATTTGTTGATAACGGCGGCGAGACGGATAATCTCGGGGCGTGTGCCGACAACGATAATGAGCTTTAATTTGCCATTATCCTTAAACTTTATATCTGAATAATCAAATTTGGGTTGCTTTTCCATGTTCCTTATTTATTTCTGTTCTACCTTATCAAAATAGGTATCTGGCTTACTGGGGTCAAAGATTTCATTGCAGTACATCACAGTTACCAAGTCTTCGGTATCGGAGAGGTTGATGATGTTGTGGGTGTAACCGGGAAGCATGATGACGGATTGGATCTTGTCGCCACTTACTTCATAGTTCAAAACTTCACCTGTGCCTTCCTTGCGGAGCTGTATAAGTCCGTGACCTGCTACAACGATAAACTGTTCCCATTTGGTGTTGTGCCAATGCTCACCTTTGGTGATACCCGGCTTTGAGATATTGATGCTTACCTGTCCACAGTTGATGGTATGAACCAATTCTGTGAAAGATCCACGTGGGTCAATATTCATTTTCAAGTCGAAGATAGCCTTGTCCTTGGGCAAGTATGACAAGAAAGTACTATACAGACGCTTGGCAAATGAGTCGGCAGGGATTTCTGGAATCATCAATGTTTTGGGCATATCGGCAAACTTATGGAGTAAGTCTACGATTTCACCCAAAGTCGCCTTATGAGTGATAGGACAATAGCAGTATTTGCCTTCTGCTGAAGGAAGTACTTCAAGTCCCTCAAACTCGCAATGATGCTCCTCACCCTTCAATGCGTGAATCATTTCGTCAACAAGGTCATCGATGTAGAGCAGTTCAAGTTCCACACTTGGGTCGTTGACTGTGATGGGGAGGTCATTGGCTATATTGTTGCAGAATGTGGCTACGGCACTGTTGTAATTAGGACGACACCATTTGCCATAGAGGTTAGGGAAACGGTATACCAACACTTTGGCGCCAGTCTCCTTGCCATACTCAAGGAACAAATCCTCACCTGCCTTCTTGCTTCTGCCATACTCGCTGTTGCCGAAACGACCAGTCAAGGATGCTTGCTGTGAGCTTGAGAGCATCACGGGACAGTTGTTCTTATGTGCCTTTAATGTGTCGAGCAATGTAGAGGCAAAACCGAAGTTGCCCTTCATAAACTCGTCATTATCCTTGGGGCGGTTGACACCTGCAAGGTTGAACACGAAGTCGCATTCCTTGCACCACTGGTCAAGCTGCTCGGGAGTAGAGTCAAGGTCGTATTCGAATACTTCCTCAACAGTAAGGTTGCCGTAGCAGCGAGCCTTGCCAGACTTGATATTGTTGAGTTGGGCGCAAAGGTTCTTGCCTACAAAACCTTTGGCTCCAGTAACTAAAATCTTCATATAATGATTTATCTTTTAAACACGAATTATCGTGAATTGACCACGAATTTTACCAAGAATTAGCCAATAATAATTTATGAGTAATTCATGGATAATTTATGATAATTCGTGTTCATATGATGTTTACTGCACGAAGTTACCCTCGCCACTCAACTCCTTCTTAATGTACTCCAACGCACCAATCTTCGTCTTAGTCTCCTCCAGGTTCAAGCGATAAGTGTTATCCGAGTTGAACTCCTCAATCTCCGAACGCTTAGTGTCGCCCTCCTTGAAGAACTTGTCGTAGTTCAAACCACGATTGTCAGCAGGCACACGATAGAAGTTGCCCATGTCCTCAGCCTTGGCACACTCCTCCTTGGTAAGCAATGTCTCGTACATCTTCTCACCGTGACGGATACCAATAACCTTAATATCTTCTTTCTTACCACCGAAGAGCTCGCATACAGCCTCTGCCTGAGTCTGGATAGTGCAAGCAGGAGCCTTCTGTACGAGGATGTCACCGTTCTGACCATGCTCGAAAGCAAAGAGAACGAGGTCTACCGCCTCTTCCAATGACATGATGAAACGTGTCATCTTTGGTTCAGTCAATGTGATAGGGTTGCCATTGCGAATCTGATCTATCCATAAAGGAATTACAGAACCACGTGAACACATCACGTTACCATAGCGTGTGCAGCAAATCTTTGTCTTGCCTGAATAGCGGCTCTTTGCCACAGCGATTTTCTCCTCAATAGCCTTAGTGATACCCATAGCGTTGATAGGATAAGCAGCCTTGTCTGTTGAGAGACAGATAACAGCACCTACACCAGCCTCAATAGCGGCAGTAAGTACATTGTCTGTACCAATAACATTGGTCTTTACTGCCTCCATCGGGAAGAACTCGCATGAAGGAACCTGCTTCAAGGCTGCGGCATGGAAGATATAGTCTACTCCAGGCATTGCGTTGCGACATGACTGCAAATTGCGCACGTCGCCAATAAAGAACTTAATCTTGTTAGCCACATCAGGATACTTAACCTGATACTCATGGCGCATATCATCCTGCTTCTTCTCATCACGTGAGAAAATACGAATCTCACCGATGTCGGTACGAAGAAAACGATTCAACACTGCATTACCGAAGGAACCTGTTCCACCAGTAATCATAAGGGTTTTACCTGCAAAAATGCTCATAATATTTATATTATTAAAATGTTATTTATTATCTGTTTTTATAATACTTTGCATACCAATCTGCAAAGTGACGAAGACCTTCTCTTAAACTTGTATTCGGCTTGAACCCAAAGTCTTGCTCCAATGGAGTTGTGTCAGCATAAGTTACTGGCACATCGCCTGGCTGCATTGGTACAAGTTCCTTGTGGGCATCAAAGTCGTATTCTTCAGAAAGGACTCCTGCACGTACAAGCTCTTCTTGGAGGATGGTTACGAAGTCGAGGAGGTTTTCAGGAGAGTTATTACCTATGTTGTATACTTTGTATGGAGGGATGGGAAGACCATCCTCTCCATTCTGTTTTTCTGGAGCGTGCCGCATAATACGAACTACACCTTCTACTATGTCATCTACGAAAGTAAAGTCGCGTTTGCAATTGCCATAGTTGAAAATCTTTATGGTTTCGCCTTTTACTAATTTATTGGTAAAACCAAAGTACGCCATGTCGGGACGACCAGCTGGACCATAGACAGTGAAGAAACGTAAGCCTGTAGAAGGAATATTATAGAGTTTGCTATATGCATGAGCCATAAGCTCGTTGCTCTTCTTGGTAGCTGCATAAAGAGACACAGGGTTGTCTACCTTGTCGTCGGTTGAGTACGGAACCTTCTTGTTGCTGCCGTAAACAGATGAAGATGAAGCATACACAAGGTGCTCTACTTCATGATGACGACAAGCTTCAAGTATGTTGTAGAAACCGATAAGGTTGCTCTGGATATAAGCATCGGGATTAGTAATACTATATCGTACACCAGCTTGGGCTGCGAGATTTACAACCACGGAAATGTTATTTTCGGTGAAGATTTTCTCAACAGCATCTTTATCTGCAATTGAAGCATGAACAAAAGTCCAGTCCCGCCCCAAAGCCTCAATTTCTTTCAAACGTTCATACTTGATGTTGACATCATAATAATCGGTCATTGAGTCAATACCGATTACTTTTATGTCCTTTACATCGTGAAAAAGACGCTTAACAAGGTTGCTGCCAATAAAGCCAGCAGCACCTGTTACAAAAACCGTCTTGCCTTCTAAGTTTACATTATATTCTACCATCTCTTAGTCTCTTCTGAATATATCTCGTGTATATACTTTATCCTCTACATCCTTCAGACAGTCATCAAAGCGATTGGCAATGATTGCCTTGCTTTGAGCTTTGAAATCATCAAGACTATTAACTACCTTGCTGCCAAAGAAAGTGGTTCCGTCTTCAAGTGTTGGCTCATAGATGATAACTTCTGCGCCTTTTGCTTTGATACGCTTCATAATGCCTTGGATGGCTGATTGGCGGAAGTTGTCGCTATTTGCCTTCATAGTCAAACGGTATACACCAATTACACAAGCCTGCTCCTTGCTCACATCCCACTGACCGTTTTCTGCATAATAGCCAGCTTTACGCAATACGGCATCAGCAATATAATCCTTACGAGTTTTGTTTGACTCAACTATAGCAGACATCATATTTTGGGGTACATCTGCGTAGTTTGCGAGGAGCTGCTTGGTATCTTTCGGCAAGCAATAGCCACCATAACCGAATGAAGGATTGTTGTAGTGTGTGCCGATACGGGGATCAAGACCTACACCTTCGATAATTGCTTTCGAGTCGAGCCCCTTTACTTCTGCGTAAGTATCAAGCTCGTTAAAGTAACTTACACGAAGAGCGAGGTAGGTGTTAGCAAAGAGCTTAACAGCCTCGGCTTCCTTCATACCCATAAAGAGAGTGTCAATGTTTTCCTTGATGGCACCTTCCTGCAAAAGTGCAGCGAAAGTCTTTGCTGCTTCAATCAACATATCAACATCTGTTACAGATTCGATAGCCTTGTTCTCAGCCTCAAACTCTGGCTTGTTGATAATCTTGGGATAGCCAACGATGATACGGCTTGGGTAGAGGTTATCGTAAAGGGCTTTGCTCTCACGAAGGAATTCAGGAGAGAAGAGGAGATTGAACTTCTTTACTCCTTTCTGTGCGTACTTGAGGTAGAGGTTGCGGGTGTAGCCAACAGGGATTGTTGACTTAATGACCATAATGGCATCGGGGTTAACCTCCAATACAAGGTCGATGACTTCCTCTACGTGGGTGGTGTCGAAATAGTTCTTTACCGGGTCGTAATTGGTTGGTGCAGCAATAACCACAAAATCAGCATCCGCATAAGCAGATTTGCCATCAAGAGTGGCTACAAGGTTCAATGACTTTTCAGCCAAATACTTTTCGATATAATCATCTTGAATTGGTGAAATCTTATTGTTAAGTTTCTCCACCTTTTCAGGAATTACATCTACTGCTGTTACATGATGATGTTGAGATAGCAATGTAGCTATGCTCAGTCCCACGTAGCCAGTACCGGCTACTGCGACTTTGATGTCTTTAAAATCACGCATATTTTTGTTTGATTTAGTTTTCTCAATTTTATATTATCTTGCTCACACTCACCCCATCAATAGCTCTCTGATAGATATCTTTTACCATTCCCATTGACGGAACAACAGATAGGTTGCAACGAGTAGCAATTCTTTTAAAGGCTCTCATCACATTCTGTCGCACCCTTTTCACCTCGCAATCCGCCATTTGCATATCTGTTGATTTGATGAAAGGGAATAAGAATTCTGAATCAGAGGGGTAGCGGTCTGCGATTTCCTGCATGGCTGCATCCCATTGTACGGTTATACGTGGCAATCCTGGTATTTGTGAGATGTATGTTAATGTGAATCCTTTGATGTCGGTTTTCTTGATGTTTGCCAAATCTGTAAAACTGATTCCTCTGCCGTAGATGCAAAAGAAGAACATATCACGGGCAAAAGTTTGTGGTATGGAATCAGACAGGTCGGCATAACGCATTCTACGTAATTCATCAACTGACAGCAATTCACGTTCTTTTTTGGCTGGCAAAGCAACTCTTACGCCTTTCAGTAATTTAAGTTTTGGAACAGTTCCTTCTTTTACTGCAATATTATATACCGAACTGATTTGGTATAGATAGAGTCGAGTCGTTGATTGTTTACGCCCTTTGGTATTCAACCATTCCTCGAATTTTACCATAAGTTCTGGAGTCAATTCGTTTAATGACAATTCCTCTTTACCCAAGAAGTTGACAAAGCAACGGAGTGCCATCTCACGATTGTGAGCAGCCTCAAAGTGACCTTCTTCTTTGTCTTTTTCTATTTTTCGACGAGAATATGCGAAGAAATCGGTTTCCATTTTTACTTCTCTACGATGACTAATAAAAACTATTCAAACAGATAGCCGTAGTTGTTTTGCAACGCCTCAAATTCTGTTTCGCAGCGATTATGCAGTTCTTTGTCGCTGTCCTTGAATATCTTTATAGCTTTCTCTATCTCTTCCTTTACGGTTCTTCCTGCTTCAAAGATGGGTCTAAGCTCGTCTTTGAAATAGTCGATGAAAGGTGCATAGTAGTAGCCTATCTCTTCTATCATAAAATAGAAGGTGTCATAGGCATCTTTCATATCCAGTTTCTTGTCTCTTACATCTGCAAGAGTTTGAAGACGGAGTATTTCTATATTTTCTACTTGGGCCGACACTTCTTGGGCGGTCTTCACTTGATGAAAGTATCGGTCGATAAAGGCGTTGCGCTCATGTAGGTTGCGCTTGTAGAACAGCTCGCGCTCTTTTTTGTCTGCCTCGTTCTTGTTTACTTCCTCAAAACGTTCGGCATGTACGCCTGATAAGGCTACTGCCATTCCACCGACATCCATGACGAGCTTGCGGTCTCGCGCTATGCGGATTACATAACCTTCGAGTCCGGCATATTCACCAGTCACAATGCGAAGTAGGGTACGGTTCTTGGAATAATAAACAAAAGGACGAAGAAGGAAACGGAGACGTTCGGGCTCGGTTTCTGCCACACGCATGAATGGCTCCATTTGGTTGCAGGGGATGGTGGCAACCTTTCCTGTACTACAATTTTTACAGAGTTTGTATGAATTTACGTTTTTATTTAAGTAGTCCTGTAATGTTTCTGAGTCACCTTGCAAGAATATCAGTCCACTTACAGAAGGGGTTTCCACTTCGCGCATTCCGCCTCTATTCCTGTGACGGGGGACATATTTTATTGTCTTATGCACAAAATGGGTTACTCCATCTTTCTTTAGCTGTTCTTCTATCGACTTTACTTTTTGATTGTGTACAAAAAGATAACTCCATAACGTGCAGTTATCTTTATCGTCATTACTTGGAACCACTTCGGGAATGGATTCGTTTTCTTTCTCAGTCTCAGTTTCCTTGTTCACCTGCGAACACTTCTTTATCGCTGAACCACTCATTTCGTCTGGCTCAGAAACGTGTGTGCCCTCTGGAAATCCTTTGCTTTCAGTTGTCTGAAAACTCTTTATTTCGTCGGCTGTAGACTGAGAAACCGTGCAATCCTGCTCCATAACCTCTCCGCTACTTTATGTCACTGCTGGCTGCCATCACCTGGGATGACGATGCCAATTTTACAATAACATTGTTCATAAAATCATACTATCTGTGTGTATGTTTGTCCAGTTATGGGATTCAATGTTCCACAAATCAAATGTGCTGATTGCGCCGCATTTTCACCTCATAGTGGCTTTGTGTCTCTATCCGTTCATCCGTATTTTGTACGTCAAAATACGGATGAACCGAATTTGGACTGAAAATCAAGGCGTTTTATGGTGCTGATATGGCAGGTTTATTAAACATTTCTACGGAAAATCGCAAAATGGCGGAAGATTTTCGGGAGTAGATGATAATAAATGCAAGAAAAAATGTACCTTTGCAGCACGTTCCGTATTTTGACGTACAAAATACGGATGAGAGACAATCATTTGTTAAACATTTTTCTTGCTTATTTTCCGTATTATTTTCTTGTTTGCCTCGTTGATTTTCGACACATCAATGGAGTTCAGATACACTTGGGTTGTCTTTATGGAGTTATGCCCCATGCCCTCGCTGATTATTGGAATGGGTATGTCCATGTCTCTCGCTATGCTTGCCCATGTATGCCGCGCCGTATATGTGGTGAGTGGCATTTTCAACCCTGTCATTTCACCTATCTTCTTCAAATTATAGTTGATGTTTTCCAACATACGATGATATTGTTTTTGTTCGGTTCCGTCATCTTGCTGAATAATAGGAAGAAGATAGGGACTGGCGGAATTTATTTGTGCGTATCGGTCGATTATTTCTTGCGCCTCTTTTACCCATTCCACCGTCAGATATTGGTTGGTCTTCTTGCGGCTATAAGCCAACATTTTATTTTTCAAGTCCTTCTTCCGCAGATAGGCGATGTCGACGAACGGCATTCCACGCATATAGAAACTGAACATAAACACGTCACGGGCAAAGCCTATAGACGTACCTTCGGGCAATTGCAGCGTGGCTATGGCTCTCATCTCTTTTTCACTGATGGCGCGTTTGGTGGTTTTGACGTATGACAGACGCACATGACTGAACAGATTGCTGTCTATCCTCACTCCTTCATCGGTTGCCTTATATAATAAGGTGCATAGTGTACGCAGATAGCAGCTTATACTGTTCTGCTTCAACCTTCTGTCTTTGAGCCATGCCTCATAACACTCCATCATGTCTGGAGTAAGTTCGTCGAAGGTCAAGTCTTTGCCTTCACGAAACTCTTTGAACCGCCGATAGGCGTTAGAGTATGTCATGGCTGTCCCTTGCCGTTTCATCTGCTCTTTCTTCGTCACCTGTTCTTGTAGAAACATAAAGACGGTCTTTTGGGTCTTGGCTTTATTGAATGCATCGCACAGTTCATTTATAGTGACATTCTTATGCTGGTTTTCCATTTCCACGATAATGCTGTCCCATTGCTTCAACTCCCAATTTATTTGGCGCTGCATCTTTTCTAATTCTGCTTTTCGTTCGCTGTTTGGCGGAATCAGCACTTCGCCCGTCTTTTCGTCCCATTCACATGGGTATACATGGTACCCAGTGCTTATCCACTTCACTTTTCGCTTGTGTATCACCTGATAATACAGCGTTCCCTCTGTCTCGGGTACTGACGATGGACGGAATTTCAATTTTATTGTTGCCATTAAATATTTGTTTTTACGGGTTATTACTACCTATAAATAAGGTCTTGTCCTAACTATATTGTCGGAACAAGACCTTATTTATGTTTTCCGAGTGACAGCACAGTTTCGCAAACCCCAACGGTTTTATCAACCTTCAATTAACCGCACCTACAAGTACCCCCCATATCCGAATCTTTTTCCTAAATCTGTTTGGCGGTTTGAAAAATAATTGCTAACTTTGCAATGAGAATTTCCGCCACGCCTATGCGAAAGTATGCGTACCAGGGCGGAACTTTTATTTTATATCGGTATGAACTATTCAAAATTACCCATTTCAATATCTGACCAGATATCCTTGCTGAAAGGCAGAGGGCTTGTTATTGGAGATGATGCTTATGCCAAAGAGCAGTTGGGTATTATCTCTTATTTTCGTCTTGCGGATTATTTTCAACCACTTGAAGACAACCATTCCTTACATACATTTAAATCTGACGCAACATTTGAAGATGCAGTCACTTTATACTATTTTGATAAGGAGTTGCGTTCTCTGATTTTTACAGCCATTCAAAGCATTGAAATTGCATTACGTTCCAAAATGATAAACCATTGCGCATTAAGATATGGTGCTCATTGGTTTATGGATTTTGAATGGTTCAAAGATCGGAGTATTTTTATGTCTACATTGAAGAAAATCATTGGAGACACAGAGCGTTCTAAGGAAGAGTACATCAAAGAATATTATCAGGACTATACTTCTCCTATTCTTCCTCCAGCTTGGAAGACCTTGGAAGTTATTACATTCGGTTCCCTTTCAAAAATGTATGAGAACCTTAAAGAGAAGGTTGTCAAGAGGGAAATTGCGAGAGAACTGAAAGTACCTACTCATTTGATATTAGAAAATTGGATTCAATGCACTGCTGTTATGAGAAATCTGTGTTGCCATCATAATCGAATATGGAATCGAAGGTTTGCTGTCAAGCCCCAACTCCCCAACCGATTGGAAGGTAAATGGATAATATCATCGACCTCTCTTCCAGTGAAGCTATACTGGCAGTTATGCGTATTCCAATATTTGGAGGATGCTATACACCCAGAAAACACGTTCCGCACAAAATTGAAAGAACTCCTTGCCAAATATCCTTCAGTGGATGTTGGGGCAATGGGTTTCCCCTCTGATTGGCAAGATAATCCGCTTTGGAACGAATAAAATAGATTACCGGTATTGTTATCACCGTCTCTATTTTCTGAGTGGAGACTACAGTTTACGAGTCCCAACGGTTTTTATTCTGTTTACGACCAGATGTATTCTCAATGCGCAGTTTGTGGGTTCCAACGGTTTTTATTCTGTTTATCGCCGTATCTGTTTTCCGGGTGGCACATCGTGCCACAGCTTTGCATTCAGATAAAGCAGTCGAGAGTTCACTCTCGTAAGGCTTTATATGAATGTAAAGCAAGTCGAAGACTCGGAAAACAGATACGGTGTTTTTATCGGTTTTTGTCTAAAGCTCACCCTGCAGCACCATACAATATTCAGGGTTCATACAACAGCCTAAGCTCCGTATTCCGCCTTCTCCTTATTGAAGCAATAACCTTACCTTTCCATCGGCAGAAGTCCAAATACTCCCTTTCTATATCCCTTTCCCCACGCTCTATTTTTTGCAACAATCGGCTTTTACGGAACTTTCTTCTATCTCCAAGCACTTTATACGGCCCCACATTGTAAGCAAGTACCGCTAATAATAACGAATCCTTGCCGTACTTGCGGAACATTCCGCAAAAGGTTCTCAGATCACTGCGCAGCAGCGAGTCTGCTTGCTCCAACGTCAAGTTTTTCTTGAAGTTCTCATGTGGCTGCACACAATGTCCCCATCCTATATAGGGGTAGTTGCGCTTGATGTCGTGCCAACCTTCATAGAACTTAATGCAGCGTACCGCACGTTCAAAAAGAGGGAAACGAAATATTCCTAAGTCCGACTGGGTAGGTGTGGCGGTCTGTGCTCGCGCCATTGGGCTCAAGCACAGCAGCAACGCCATTATCTTTATTTTTATCTTCATTTGACTCGGTATCTTTGTATCGTATTTATCATCGACTTCACATCCTCTCCAACTTGCACGAAATTCTTATATAGGATGCGCTCTCGCTCATCCCTCGACTTGAATGTGTAGAACTTGGGCAACGCCACATAGCCATTTTCTTCTTTCTTGATGTCTGCCATGTTGAAATCCGTCTTGCAGTAGAACTTACTGGTCTTGAACTCCTCGCTCTCTTGTATGTTCATACTGCCACCGCGTCCTGTCTTGGTTTTCACAAAGTCACGTGCTGTCTGACCGCATATCCATCCTGTCGGCATATCCGAGATTTTCGAGGCTGGCACCAGGCTGTCCATATTCTCATTGAGATTGATGCTTGTCTTGTCACGGTCGATGGTCACACCTTTCTTCAGCTGCACCACCTTACCGAAGATGTCCGAGGACAACCACTCCAAGGTTTCCTTGCTTCGTGCCGAACCACTCACCACATTACCTACTGTGGTGATGATTTTCTGCATACCTACCTTGCCATAGTCGGCTTCCAACTGTGGCAGTTCTTGAAAGCCGAGTGTCACGCTCACTTTGTTGCTTCGTGCCGTACCTATAAGTCGGTCTATCTTGTGGAAATACAAGGTGGGCAGCTCATCCACAATGATGCTTGTCGGGATATTCTTGCCTTGCCCGGTATTCACTCTTGTCACCAGTCGATTGAGGATTAGGGCGTTTAGTGCTCCAATAATGCTTTCCATTTCGGGGTCGTTGGCTATCAGCAGATAACTGGGGTTCTTGGGGTCGCTGACTTTCAGGTCGAAATCATCTCCATCTTTATGAAATATCCAGTAGCTTTCCTTTGTGGCGAGTCTGGAGGTGTAGACACGGAGCGTACCTATCATACCCTCCAATTGTTCCATGGCACGATTTTTCAATGCCGTCTGGAATGGTCCAAGCAATGGTGCTACCTCATTATCTGTTTCCAATACCTCAAAGATTGTTTGGTAACTTTCATTCAAGAAGGAAAGGATATGGGGCATATCGCTGTACTTGCCAAGCCAATAGGCAGGTTCCACTTCCTTTCCCATCTTGTCAAAGACTCTTCCTGTGGGTATCATGCGCAGCGTTTGTTTGTCCTGCACCTTTTCTGCTATCAGCATGTTGCCGTCCTTGTCGTATGGCTCTTTCTCCCAGTTACAGAAGAAGTATATACATGCTGCCAAGAAGTTCACAGCTGATGTTTGAAAAAACTGGTCACTGCCGCCACCGCCTTCTTTCTTGCCTTTCTGCAACGATTCCAACAAAGTTTCTGCAGTTTCACTTGCTGCTGCCAAATTGTTGATATACTTCAACTGGATAGGGTTCACCCTTCTTGAATACTCCACGTCCACGAAGTTGATCATATTGAACTTCATACCCTTTGGCATCTTGCTGTCCTTAGCATTTTTGTTCTTCAGATAATGGTAATACAGCTTCGTCGCAAGTGTCGGAAACTTATAGTCGTACAAGACGACCGCAAAGCCTTTCTCACTGTGCTGCCTGATGAATGGTTCGATAATGGAGAAAGTCTTTCCTGAGCCTGGTGTACCCACCACCCATGTGCCTCTAAATGGATTTACAATGTTTACCCATCCCTTTCTAAACTTACCCTTATAATAGTAGCGCATGGGGATATTCACACTGTAGTCATTTGTCTGCAGGTCCTTGCATTGTTCAAAGCTCTCGTTCTCATAATTAAAACGGTCTTTCAAAAGTCCTTCCTTCAGGAACTTGCTGATGTTATCCAAGGCTATATGCACCAATACTACACCTATGATGGATGCTGCCATATAAAATAAGGTGTTCAGCGAGAAAATATACACTCGCATTTCCATCGGTGTATTGAACAGCCAGACGGATAACACAATGAAGCCTACACCACTCACCAATGGATAAAGCACTTGTTTCCTTGCGTCAAACTCCAGATGCTTCTTGTTTCTCGTACCTACACAAGTGATGCACACCAACAGAAAGGTGGCAATCTTGCTATATGCCATATTCCCATCCTGGTATATCATCCACTGCTTGATACGACTATGCAAGTCGCATACGATGCTTCCCATCGGGCTTGGGTCTATGGCGTACTCAAAGAACTCCATCAGCACGGAGATATAAATCACCGCCCTGAATATCTTGTAGAACCCTTGTAACTCCTTACTTTCTTCCATATCTTATCTTATTCTCTAACTCACATTATTACCATAATCTGTCATATAAGCACCAAAAACACTGACATGTCAGTCTCATATTCCTTTTCCGTCCTAATAGTCTCATTTTATATTTGTACCTTTGCAAAAACATTGAATATCATGATGAAAGTCTCCAACAAAATCATTTCTAATCTGAAGGAACATCAGTCATCCACTCCGTCAAAATGGCGTGAGAATGCAGAATGGCGTGTAGCGAACAAGTCGTGGCTACGCTATTCCCAACATATAGCTATGCTAATGCTTGACAGGATGGAAGAACTCGACATAACACAGAAGCAGTTATCGGAACTGATGGGATGCAGCCAACAGTACATTTCCCAAGTCCTCAAAGGACAGGAAAAACTGTCTCTTGAAACTATCTCCAAAATCGAAACCTGTCTTCAGATACGCATTCTGTCATGAATTACCACTTGGGCAATCTCCAAGATTTCAATCCAGACTTATGCCAACAGCTGAAACGATATTGTTATGAGATAAACGGATGTTGCCAAACAGTCCATAAGGAACTCGGTCCTTTCCTCAATGAATATATGTACCAAGATGCATTGGAAATCATATTCAATGAGCGTGCTATACCTCATACAAGAGAGTATTATTTCTCTGTTGACTTCCATGGTCAACAAATAAGACATAAGCACTTTGTGGACTTCTATGTTCGTGGAAAGGTCTTCATCGAATGTAAAGCAGTTGCTTCTCTTGGTCCAGAACAGCGTCAGCAACTCTGGAACTACATGAGATTGACCAAAGTCAGAATTGGCATCCTTTACAACTTCGCTCCCATAAGAGACCAAAACGAGCATTACTATCTTGACACAAACACCAACATAATGTATTTCTTCTGATAGCGTCCCCAACTAACTCCCGATACCCAAATGGTTTATCTCCAATACGCACAACTCTCGATATGCCCAATGATTGAACTCGGTTTATCTCCAGTACGAAACAGTTCTCAATGTGCCAACGGTTTATCTCGGTTTATCACCAGTAAGCACAACTCTCGATACGCCAACGGTTTATCTCGGTTTATCGCCAGTACGAACAGTTCTCGATATGCCAACGGTTTATCTCGGTTTATTGCCAGTTTGTTTTTCTGAGTGGCGTTTGCGCCACTACTGATGTGGGGCGGACTTCACGTCGAGAGTTCACTCTCGTAAGGGAAGTGCGAACCACAGCAGTAAGCCGAAGGCTCAGAAAAACAGACTGGTGTTTTTACTCCGTTTTTGTCTTCCAATCCACCCACTCATCCACTCACTCATTCAGCGTAATTATCGGTCTCGCTCTATGCGCCTGTATCTTTGGCGTTTCCTGCATGGCTCCACTTCCTAAAGAGTAGAGCCATGCCTTGGCAGTCTGTTGTCCTTTCACTTCTGTCGATGTCCAATACCAACAGTCATTAGTCTCGTCAGGCAATGGGTCTCCACCGCATTTCTCAATGATGGGGTTCACTATAGCTTTGGCAGCATACAGCAGTCGCATTTGCGCCACACTCGGGATATAGGCACTCTGTCCGTATCTCCAAATGTCGAAAACTTTCTCTGCCAAAGGGGAGAAGGTATCAGTCGTACCATACAAGGCGAAGGTATTGGTGTTTCCATCATAAGCTGTCAAATCTGCTGACGTGCCTTGTGCCACACCGATACTATCTGCAAAGGATTCTGGAGCTATATCCCATAGATAAACGGCATAACCGTTTCCTTCCACATCTTCTCGTTGATTGATATGGAATACTACGGCTATGGCTTGTTTCCCCGACTTCTCATAATCTGCATACGACATGACATTGCCGTCAGTGCATAGGATATGGCAGGGCTTCATTGCTGTATCAGGGATATCACGATGTGCATCACAGGCTACAAACAGCACTGCCATCAGCACACCTATTATATAATGTGTATATCTTCGTTTCATCATTCGTCTTTCTTTGGTTTCACCTTCTTTTTTACTTTACTGGCAGTTTCACACCTAATACGACACCTGTTCTGAAAAGGTCTTCGCCTTTTATCATTATGTCACTCTTCACTTGCCAATAGAGTATCCAACCTCCTCGCAGCGTGTAGTTGTGCTCATAACCGAAATGTGCGCCTCCCAAGAAATCCTTGGTGTCACTTCCTCCTGAAGCTCCGATACGTAGGTTGCCATGATGGTTACGTCCTCTGGTCACGCATGGCTTATAGGCAATACCGAAACCATAGCTTCTATAGTTTCTCCAAAAGGAGTCGGGACATACGTGGCCACAAGACTTGCACTCATCCCATTTGATATAGCCATTGGCGAAATACTCCCACGCATTGTGGTATTTTGTCTCATGCTCATAGGATAGGGTCATATCAAATCCTTGCTCATAGAGCGCACCAACACCTACTGATATTCTGTCACTATTGGTTTGCGCTTTTATCGTTGAAGCAGTGGCAATCAATGCCACTGCCATCATTATGCTCTTCATTTTCATTATTCTTCCTCCAACATTACCGCATTAAACGAGTCTGCCGACAGCACATCTTCATAGTCTATGCTCACACTGATGTTGCGTCCGCTTATCTGGTTCTCTGTCATTTCGATGGTCAGCACCTTGTCGTTGGGAAAGGTCATCTTTTTCAGAACTATGACATTTCGGTAGCCGTACTTGAAACTTTTGTTACCTTGCAACATCAACTCTGGTGTCAGTTCTACGACTTGTGCATTGGTGGTTTTCGACAGTTTTTTGTCTGCCAATTTCACACGTATCTCATCGATGTCAAAGCGTATGTTTGTTTTATTCTCTACGGAAAAGTCAATGAAGAAGTAGTCGCCTACTGCATAGATGTTATTCATGCGCATCACCATTCGATGCGCCTTGCTTGCCACATTTCTGAATTTTGCTGGTGAGTTCCACACTTTCCATGCATAGCGTGTCATGTCTTCTGTAGACATACTCACTGCTGGGTTGTTATAGGCGGTTTTCTCCTGCTTGCGTATTTCCTTGTCTGTTACTGCTTCCTTTAGCCTTGTCGTATAGAGTAGTGCATATTGTGTACGGTAGCGTTCTGTTACTATGGTTACAATCGCCAACACATCTCCGTCTGCATGACCGCCTTCCTTTGGTTTCAGTCTGATGGTGTTGTTGATGGGCTGGTCGCCCACCACCTTATCTGTAGAAATGTCTACAAAACGTATCGGCTCACTTGCCGTAATTACTGTTGTCACTTCCTCATTGACTGTCAGTTGTTCCAGCTCTTGATACGTTTCTTGCGCTTGCATGGTCATTGTCGCCATTAGTCCGACTACTGCCAAACCTATTCTCTGAATGATTTTCATATTCATGTGTTGTTACTTTTTGGTTTCCTTTGAATTGATGATATACACGAATGTCCCGTACTTCAGCTTCACCTTATTCTTCTTGATAGCCTTGCCGATGGCATTGCTGGTTTTCTGATAGGCATTCTGCATGGCTTGCATCCCCCATTGCGAGAAACCACTGCCTGTACCGGATGTGTTCATGTTCATATTGCCACTTACAGCTCCACTTGCCACGTCTTTAGTTGTCTCTCTGAACTGGCTGCTCGGCACATATAGTCCTTCCAAACCATCGGTATCATATAGCGACAAGCTGACTTTCACCAATTCGTCATCTATCATGATACTGCTAATGCTACCTTTTACTCGTTGCGAAGCGAAACCGCTCATTGTGGCATATAGGTATGAACCTCGTTTTACTACATGCTCATTGATTTCCACATCATCCAACAGTCGCAAGCGCACTCTCGATCCATCCGTTGCCTTCACGTTCTCATCAATGATGGCTTTTATCAACTTTGGCTCCTGCTCATTTTGGGCAAGGGTATTGAAATAGTCTGATGTTGTCCTCACCTTTTTCACCATCTCACTTGGCTTTTCCTCATCCGATGGTTTGTTCACGGCATTTGGGTCGGTTGAAATCTTCCCCGAAAGCTCCACTGATGCTTGATTGCCTCCATTTGGATTGTTAGTTCCATTGATGGCTGCTGACTCACCATGTTCCGTATTGCCGCCACCTGCACTTGTCAGTCCTCTCAATCGCGCTTCCGCGAGGGCCTTCTCCAACTCCGCCATTGCTTCTTTCTCACGCGTTTTGGCATCGGCTGCTTCTGCTTGTGCCTTGTTTTTCTCTTGCTCATCAAGCAGGGCAATGTCGTTTTCTGTATATTTTGATTCATATTGTTCCTGGTTTTCTTCTGGGGTGTCTCGTTCGATGTTGTCCACAGCGGTGTAATCGCCAATCTTCCCCCATGCCTTGGTCATGTTTTCATACTTGCCTCCGATACCGTCTCCCTTTGTCTTTGCTCCTGGCAGTTCGGGGTTCAAGTATTCCGTGGTTTGCATACTCTTGTCCGTCACTTCGGCTTTCTCTGCATTGAACAAGTCGAAGATGAAATACGAGGCTCCCAACAATGGAAAGTAGAGTATGGCAGGAAGCATATACTTCGGTTGTCTAAAGTTTATCTTTTCTGTTATCTTCATTGCCTTGTCTGTTTATGGGTTCTACTTCTTGTTCACGCTCCCCGTTCACCTCTTCTTTATGATGTTCCAACGCTTTGTGTCGTTCTCTCAACAGACTGTCTTGCATTTCTGTCGCTGTCCGTTGATTGGGCTTGTGATTGTACACTACTGCCAGTCGGTAGATGTTCCATGCAAAACTGCCTACCACAAATCCGAACACTATTACCAGAAACGCAGTTCGGTGTCTGTCTGCAAATCGCTGTATGCTTGCTGCAAACTTGTCTATATGCAGTTTCTCCGCAAACTTACGTCCAGCCTTCACTTCTCGCTCATACCGCTCTTTATATTTCGGATCGTCCTTGTCGGGCATTTTCTCCCCGAATATCATTCGCTTGATGTTCATTGTCGTATGTCATTTCTTAGTCTAATACGTACTCTTGGTCTTCTGCTCAATATCCTTATTCAACAGCGTTCTCCAGTTTGTTATCAATAGTCCATGTGGATTATTGTCCGTTCTCGGCACTCGCTTCAATTGTCCTGCTGTCACCAGTTCTCGTGTCAGGATATTGCTGCGTCGCTCAATGCGCTGACGTCCATAATAGGTGAACTCCATATTCTCCTTGTTGAACTTGATGCTGTCACAGAATATCGAAATCACGGCACTTGTACCTAAGATGTTCGAATAGAAACCTTTCTCTTTCAATGTGTTGTACTGCGCCAATCCAGTCTCGTCCACCAGATACATGGCTTTCTCCATCGTGTATTTGATGTATTTGTCGTCAGGTGCCAGTGTAAAGAAGTAGTGATGAAACATCTCTACATGACTCTTGGCTTCCACATCAAGGGTCTCATCCATCGTTGTACGGTTCACCAATATGGGTACATTGGAATCCAGTACATACACTTTCTGTTGGGCATCTGTCACCATACATCTTGCTGTCCATACACTCGACACGCTAATGATGATACAACCAATCAAGAAGGCGGTGCAGACAATGCCCACCAACTTGATTTTGTTTTCTAAGTTCTTGATTACCATAGCTTACTTCTTGCTTTTCTTCTGTAACTGCATATACTCTCTGTACAGCATCGGCATAATCTCCAGTCGCAGTTCTTCCACCAAATTCTCATAGTAGCAGTTGAACACCTTGATGTAGATACCCTGCATGGCAATCTCATACCAAACCCACCACAGTTCCTTCTCACGCTTGCGTCTGTTCTTGCAGAGCTTCGCCTTGTGCAATCGGCTGCTTAGGTATTCCACCATCGGCACTACATACTCGTCCTCCTCGTCAAACCCTTCGTCCATCTCCTCAAACATCGGATCAATGGGATGTCGTTTGTTCAACAGCACGTTGTTCATTCGTTCGTTGGCAAATGCCACGAACTGCTCGTTTTCAAGCCACTTCTCAATCTTCAGTTCCAACTCTGTCATCTTGTTATTTTCCATAATTCGTTTTCTTTATTGTTTTATGTCGTTGTTTTTACATTATCTTGCTCATTGCTCCTGATGCAGTCATCTTAGCCTGCTGAGCCACGCCTTCACCAAAATTTCGCGTTGAAAATGCGGTGTCTCCTTCAGGAATCATCCAAGCTGCCAAGTCAGGAACGAGGTTAAGGCATTTCAAAGCCACTATACTTGCTGCCATCAGATAACCTGCTGAGAAGAACGCATTTTGTAGATAGGCTGCCATTGTCTGTTCACTGGCTGTGATGGCTGTAAGGTTCTCCACTTGTATGGACAGAACGATGTCAAACAGCAGCAATACATAGAATCCGACGAAGTATAACATGGCACCGTAAAAATGCACGGTCAGATAGCGTGTCAACCACTTCGCCCAAGCTCCTTCCCATTTCGAAAGCAGGGAAAATGCCCATTGTATCGGTCCGAAAATCGTGAGCATTCCGAGCAAGATTTGTTGGCAGTATATCGTTGCCCACCAACCGATTCTGAACACTATCAATGCTATCAACATCACCAGTTTGTCGATACCTACCACGGCTCCTGCTGTCAGTGAGGTGAACCATAACTTGGATGCGTCGGTTTCCATGTTCGTCACTTCGTCCACTCCTGCATTTTCCATTGTTGCTTCTATCAGGTTGGGGTCCGAAGTTCCTTTGTGCGCCACGTCTGCCTGGGCTTGAATATGCGTGTACATCGTGTCTCGTACATAGACGAGCTGCTGCACTTCCTCAAACTTGTCACTGATTTGTGTCGCCTCCGAACTGTATAGATCGTGGGTGTAACTGCCGATACAGTTCGGTATATAGGATAGGAAATCCAATACACACCAATTGCTGCCGCTATTTGTCATGTTTGTATCTGCCGGTGGATACCACCAACAGAGTATCACTGAAATGACCAATGGTTTGAAGAGTTTCATCACATCCAATGGCTCATGCTTCACCATCATCTTGTACGCCATACCTGCCGCTACGATGATTGAGAACAGTGCAGCCAATGCCATACTCATTTGCAGAATCCACCAAAATGGTCCCTGTGAACCAGTGAATGTGGCATCACACAGGAACTCGTTGGTTTGGAATATCACGTCATCTATATCTTCTTCAAGGAGATTGATGCCGAAGTCGGATAATATATTACTGTTGTCTGCCATATGCGTTTTACTCTAAATCGTTGCTATTTCTTGTCTCGTTTGGCGCGTTTTTGTCCCTCGCTGCCTTTTTCGCCCATTCCATTTTGGGCAAGATGCCCTCTTTCTTCAGTATGTCATAGAGAAACAGCCGTCCTTTCTGTGTCCACTTGGTGTTAAGTGTGGTACATGGCACTCCTTCGTTGATTATAAAATGGATGGTTTCGCTGCTCACATAGCATTTGTCCTTATATTCGGCATACAATATCCATTGTTCACCAACCTTGTATTGGATGCGTAGTCCGTGTAGTAATTTGTTCATTCGTTGTCCTGACATACCATAGTCCTGCGCTATTTGGGTGATGGTCATGGTACTGGTGGAAGAGAGTATCAAGTCAAGATAACTCACTTTCTTCTCCATTTCTCCGATGATTTGTTTCTGTACCTCGCATTGCTGTTCCGCTTCCAACCGCTTCGCCTTTTCCTCTTTCAACGTCGTTGCCAACTGTATCAAAAAGTCGGGCTCAGCGATGGCTCGTTCCAATGCGTCTTTGGTCATATACGCCCCATGTTTGCGGATGGTAGGTAACACCTCTGATGTCACCCATTTGCGGAATCGTTTTGCTTCCGGCTTTCTGCTGTCAAGGATTACATCATACAGTCCATCCTCTGTTATAAAGTTCACAACTCGTTGTCTTCCAAGACTATCAGAGATAACCTCGGTTGAAACGATGTTATCTCCAAGCCGTTCTTTCACATGCCAAGACTTCAATCCCAACATCTTGCACACATCACCCAAACAGAACAATGGTGCATCCGGTGTTCCCATAATGCGTATCGTTCCTAACTCCTCATTGTTGAAAATCTGAATATTATTATCCATGTCGTATTTTGTTTTATCGTTTGTCTAATGGCTTAGTCCTCCCAAGAAGGCCCATAATGGCTTACCCTATAAAAGGCATTTATCTTTTTACAGCCTCGTTCCATCTGCTCTTTGCCTCGTTCACAATATTTTCTTTATGCAACGTCCTTTCATGTGTTGCCGTAAGCAAGGTGTTGGTGCGTGATGCACTATGTAGTCGCACAAGGTAGCGCAACAGTGTTTCATTCTGCCTTACCACATCATCATAGATGCGTAGGTATTCTTTCTTTCGCTGTGCATTGGGCATATAGGCATCCTTTGTGGCATTGATGGCGCAGTTGTACATGTTGTAATACTCTGTCCAGCGTTGCTTTTCATTGGCTGTTCCACCAACGAACATTATACGGTCAATGTTCTGTTTGAACCTTGCCATTGCCGCTTCTATCTTATTGCCTTCGGCTGTCCACGCCAAGTCTATTTGTCTATCTGCCACATTCAATGCTTCTATCGCAGCTCTGCTTGTCAGCGCAGAGTCTATATTCTCAGCATACGCCACCTGATTATAGGCGTTCAGACCTGCTACAGTACGATAGGTCAGCTTGTTCTTGCTTGCTGCCGACTTTTTGTAGTTCTTGTGAAATGTCCAATAGTATAGTTCTGGAGTCAGCGAACCTCCTCCAATCTCCATCACCATTATCTGGTTCTTCTTTGCTGGGTCGTGATTATATGTCACTC
>OBKW01000111.1_pt1 | contig 45696 bp, 40 predicted proteins | sample 1519791 | NCBI WGS metagenome assembly OBKW01 (sample SAMN02044682, study PRJEB22538) | human gut metagenome
TATTACCAAACATCCGAACTACAAATACCTTTCCGACTACGACAAGAAAAACGCCTTCGACATAGAGCGTTTTCTGTCTGCCAGGCTCAAATTGAGGCCGGACGAACAATTTGCAGCCTATTCGATTGACCTGTCCGGGGACGAAGCCGCCGAGGAAACCGGCGGCTGATTACCTTCGAGGAAAATGTGTGCCTTCCGTAATCAATCAAAAATCAATCAAATTTTATGGAGGTACATTATGGAATTCTTTAACTCTGCTGTGGATGTTCTTCAGACTCTCGTTATCGCCCTGGGCGCTGGCCTTGGTATCTGGGGCGTGATTAACCTTCTGGAAGGTTACGGCAACGACAACCCTGGTGCAAAATCCCAGGGCATGAAGCAGCTCATGGCGGGCGGCGGCGTTGCCCTGATCGGTATGCTGCTCGTTCCGCAGCTCACCGGGCTTTTCGGCTAATCTGTCACCCCAAAACCCCAGCCCCTCCCGTCCTATGCGGGAGGGGCAGAAAGGAGGGTAAACCCCTATGGATTTTCTGTGGGATGCCATAACCGAATGGCTCAAGGAGCTTCTGGTGGGCGGTATCACGAGCAACCTGTCCGGGATGTTCGATTCCGTCAACCAGAAGGTGGCTGAAATCTCCGGCCAGGTGGGTATGACCCCCCAGGGCTGGAATGGCAGCATCTATAACATGATCCACAACCTTTCGGAGACGGTCATTGTCCCCATCGCCGGAGTGATTTTAGCGTTTGTTATGACGCTGGAATTGATCCAGATCATCACCGACAAGAATAACTTCCACGAGATCGAAACGGCGGTCTTTTTCAAGTGGATTTTCAAAACGGCCTGCGCCATCCTGATTGTCACCAATACCTGGAACATCGTCATGGGTGTGTTTGATGTGGCACAGGGCGTTGTCAATCAGGCATCCGGCGTTATCATTTCGGATGCCAGCATCGACATCAGCTCCGTTATCACCGACATGGAGAGTCGCCTGATGGAGATGGAGCTGGGGCCGCTGTTCGGCCTGTGGTTCCAATCTCTGTTTGTGGGCATTACCATGTGGGCGCTCACCATCTGCATATTCATCGTCATTTATGGCCGGATGGTGGAAATCTACCTCGTGACCTCTGTGGCTCCCATCCCGATGGCGGCCATGATGGGACGGGAATGGGGCGGCATGGGCCAGAATTACCTGCGCTCCCTGATGGCCCTGGGCTTTCAGGCATTTCTCATCATCGTCTGCGTGGGCATCTATGCGGTCCTGGTGGAGAATATCGCCCTGGATGATGACATCATCGGTGCGATTTGGAGCTGTGTGGGCTATACGGTGCTGCTGTGTTTTACCCTGTTCAAAACTGGAAGCCTCGCCAAGAGTATTTTCTCGGCGCACTAAATCGGGAGGGAGGTTTCTAAATGGCTTATGTACCAGTACCAAAAGACCTGACCAAAGTAAAAACGAAGGTCATGTTCAATCTCACCAAGAGGCAGCTTGTCTGCTTCGGGAGCGGGGCGCTTCTCGGCGTGCCGCTTTTCTTTCTGCTCAAAGGGCCTGTGGGGACCAGCACAGCGGCCATGTGCATGGTCATCCTCTTGCTGCCGTTTTTCCTGCTGGCGATGTACGAGAAGAACGGCCAGCCGCTGGAAAAGATACTCCGCAACATGATCCGGGTGTGTTTCCTGCGGCCCCGACAGCGGCCCTATAAAACCAAGAACTTTTACGCCGTTGTCATGCGGCAGGACCAGTTAGACAGGGAGGTGTATCACATTGTCAACGGAAAAGCGAAAACTGACTCGCGCCGAGAGAAAGCAGATCGAGGCCGCCATCGCCAGGGCGAACCAGACCGATAAAAAGCAGCTTTCGGCGCAGGACAGCATCCCTTATCAGCGGATGTTCCCGGACGGCATCTGCCGTGTCACCGATACCTTTTACACCAAGACGGTCCAGTACCAGGACATTAACTACCAGCTTTCGCAGAACGAGGATAAAACAGCCATCTTTGAAGGCTGGTGCGACTTCCTCAACTACTTCGACAGCTCCATCCGCTTTCAGCTTTCCTTCCTCAACCTGACCGCCAGCCGGGACAGCTATGCGAACAGCATCAATATCCCGCCCCAGGGCGATGAATTTGACAGCATCCGGGCCGAGTACACGGAAATGCTGCAAAACCAGCTTGCCAAGGGCAACAACGGCCTTATCAAGACCAAGTACCTGACTTTCGGGATTGAGGCGGCCAGCCTGAAGGCGGCAAAGCCCCGTCTGGAACGCATTGAGACGGATGTGATAAACAACTTCAAGCGGCTGGGCGTGGTGGTGGAACCGTTAAACGGAAAGGAGCGCCTGCGGGTGCTGCATCAGATCTTCCACATGGACGGACAGGAACCGTTTCAATTCTCCTGGGACTGGCTGGCCCCTTCCGGCCTCTCCACCAAAGACTTTATTGCGCCCAGCTCCTTCTCCTTCCCCAACGGCAAGACCTTCTGCATGGGGAAAAAGTTCGGGGCTGTCTCCTTTGTCCAAATCCTCGCGCCGGAGCTGAATGACCGGATGCTGGCGGACTTTCTGGACATGGAAAGCAGCCTGATCGTGAACCTGCACATCCAGTCGGTGGACCAGGTGAGCGCCATCAAGACCATCAAGCGCAAGATTACCGACCTGGACCGGGCAAAAATCGAGGAACAAAAGAAAGCGGTCCGCAGCGGCTATGACATGGATATAATTCCCTCCGACCTTGCCACCTACGGGACGGAGGCGAAAAAGCTCTTGCAGGACTTGCAGAGCCGGAACGAGCGAATGTTCCTTTTGACCTTCCTGGTCCTCAACACCGCAGACAGCCAGCGGCAGCTTGCCAACAATGTGTTTCAGGCCAGCTCCATCGCCCAAAAGCACAACTGCCAGCTCACCCGGCTGGACTTCCAGCAGGAAGAAGGGCTGATGAGCAGCCTGCCCCTGGGCTATAACCAGATTGAGATACAGCGGGGCTTGACAACCTCAAGCGTCGCTATTTTTGTACCTTTTACCACCCAGGAGCTTTTCCAGGATGGCAAGGAGGCCCTGTACTATGGGCTGAACGCGCTCTCCAACAACCTCATTATGGTGGACCGAAAACTCCTGAAGAACCCCAACGGGCTGATCCTCGGCACACCGGGCAGCGGTAAGTCCTTCTCGGCAAAACGCGAGATTTCCAATGTGTTCCTGGTGACGAATGATGATGTCCTGATTTGTGATCCGGAGGACGAATATGCCCCGCTGGTGATCCGCCTGGGCGGGCAGGTGGTGAAAATTTCTCCCACCAGCAACCAGTATGTGAACCCAATGGACATCAACCTCAACTATTCGGACGATGATAACCCGCTGGCTTTGAAAGCCGACTTCATCCTCTCCCTGTGCGATATTGTGGTGGGGAGCAAGGACGGATTGCAGCCGGTGGAAAAGACCGTCATTGACCGCGCGGTGCGGAATGTGTACCGGCCTTACCTGGCCGACCCGAACCCGGAGAAAATGCCTATCCTGCAAGACCTCTATGATGAGCTTCTGCGCCAGCCGGAGCCGGAGGCCAAGCGAGTGGCGGCGGCCTTGGAGCTGTATGTGACCGGCTCCCTCAATGTGTTCAACCACCGTACCAATGTGGAACTGGAAAACCGGCTGGTGTGCTTCAATATCAAGGAACTCGGCAAGCAACTAAAACAGCTCGGTATGCTGGTCATCCAGGACCAGGTGTGGAACCGTGTCACCGTCAACCGGGCGGCTGGCAAGACCACCCGCTACTACTGCGATGAGTTCCACCTGCTTTTGAAGGGGGAGCTTGCAAGCTGGAGCGTGGAAATCTGGAAACGCTTTCGGAAATGGGGCGGCATCCCCACCGGGATCACGCAAAATATCAAGGACCTACTGGCCTCCCGCGAGATTGAGAACATCTTTGAGAACAGCGACTTCATCTATATGCTCAATCAGGCATCCGGGGACCGGCAGATTTTGGCGAAGCAGCTCAACATCAGCCCGCACCAGCTTTCCTATGTGACCCACTCCGGCGAGGGCGAGGGGCTTCTGTTCTACGGAAATGTCATTCTGCCTTTCCTGGATCGGTTCCCGAAGGACACGGAGCTGTACCGCATTATGACCACGAAGCCCCAGGAGGTATCGGCATGAGGCAGGAACCCCGCTTACAGTTTACCAAAGAGGAACGGGCTGCCCCGGAACTGGAAAAGCCCATCCGCAAGGCAGACCGGGCGGCGGACAAGGCAGAAAAGGCGCGGGCGAAAATCCCCAAGAAGAAGATCCGCTTCGAGGAAACGGTAACGGACCCTGCCACCGGCAAGACCGTCACCCGCCTGCGCTTTGAGGAAGTGGATAAGAAAAAGCCGCCTTCCAAGCTGTCCCATGCGATACGGGATGCGCCTGGGAACGCGGTTCTCTCCAAAGTACACAAGGAAATCCGGGAGTCCGAGGAAGATAATGTGGGCGTGGAGAGCGCCCACAAGATGGAAGAAGCTGCCGAGACGGGCGGGCGCATGATCGAGAGCGCCTACCATTCCCACAAGCTGAAACCTTACCGGGAGGCCGCCAAAGCCGAAAAAAGGCTGGAAAAGGCCAACATTAACGCCCTTTACCACAAAAGCCTGCGGGACAATCCCCAGCTTGCCAGCAATCCGCTGTCCCGGTGGCAGCAAAAGCACGCCATCAAGAAACAGTATGCCGCTGCCAAGCGTGCAGGCCAGACCGCAGGCAGTACCGCCAAAGCTGCGGAGCAGACGGCAAAGACCGCCAAAACCGCCGCGAAAAAGAGCGAACAGGCGGCGCAGTTCGTCTGGCGGCACCGGCGGGGCTTTCTGGTAGGCATCGCCCTGGTAGTGCTTCTTTGTTTCCTGCTCAATACCATGTCCTCCTGTTCTATGATGCTTGAAAGCGTGGGTTCCGGCGTTGCCGGTTCCACCTATCCCTCCCGCGATGAGGATATGCTGGGGGCCGAGGCCGCCTACGCACAGATGGAGGCAGAGTTGCAGGACTACCTGGATAACTATGAAGCCACCCATGACTATGACGAGTATCACTTTGATCTGGATGAGATTGTCCATGACCCCTATGTGCTGATCTCTATCCTCACCGCCTATCATCAGGGGGAATGGACCCTTGCCGAAGTGGAAGGGACCCTCTCCATGCTCTTTGAGCGGCAGTACATTCTCACCGAGGAAGTGGTGGTGGAGACACGCTACCGCACCGAAACCTCAACGGACCCGGAAACCGGCGAAACCACCAGTGAGCAGGTCCCTTACGATTACTATATCTGTTATGTGACCCTGGAAAACTTTGACCTGTCCCACCTGCCTGTCTACATCATGGGCGAGGAACAGGTGAGCCTCTATGCAGTCTATATGGCAACGCTGGGCAACCGGCCCGATCTGTTTGAAGGCAATCCCAACGCCTCAAACAGCGGCAGCCTGGAATTTACCGACTACGACATTCCCCCGGAGGCCCTGGAAGATGAAACTTTCCGGGCCATGATTACCGAGGCGGAAAAGTACCTGGGCTATCCCTATGTGTGGGGCGGCAGCTCTCCCAGCACCAGCTTTGACTGCTCCGGCTTCATTTCATGGGTCATCAATCATTCCGGCTGGGATGTGGGGCGGCTGACCGCCAACGGGCTTTTGAACATCTCCACCCCTGTTTCCCGCGAGAACGCCCGGCCCGGCGACCTGATCTTTTTCCAGGGGACCTATGACACCGCCGGGGCCTCCCATGTGGGGCTGTATGTGGGTGACGGAATGATGATCCACTGTGGGTCCCCGATTTCTTACGCAAATATCAACACCTCTTACTGGCAGCAGCATTTTTACACCTTTGCGAGACTGCCGTAACAGAAAGGAGCTTTTGTATGAACGCCAAAATCAAGAAAATCAATGCCGAGTATGAGAAGAACGCCGCGAAGATCGCGGAGCTTCAGGCCCGGCAGAAGGAACTGGACAAACAGCGCACCGAGCTGGAAAACCTGGACATTGTGGGCATGGTCCGCAGCATGGGCATGACGCCGGAGGAACTGGCGGCCCTGATCGAAGCGTCCAAAAACGGCCAGATGGCCTCTGCCATGACGGAGAAGGAGGAAACCGGCGATGAAGAAAACTAAATCTCGTATCCTTGCCAGCTTTGTGGCCGTGATGCTCTGCTTCACGGCTTTTTCTACGGTGGCTTTTGCCAACGGGAACGACCCGGAGGCAAAGCCGGAAACCACGGCCAGCACCGAACAGGCCGAGGAAACGGAGGCCCCTACCACCGGCGGCATCGAAGATACTGCGGATGCAGACGAAAATGCCTCTGATACGGCAGAAACCGAAACCATGACCGAGGAAGATGTGGCCGAGCTGCTTTCCTCCCTGTTCGGCTCCCAGGTGGAAGTCACCACCACGGACAGCGGCCTTCAGATCACTTCCAGCGGCGCGGCGGCCAGCACCAGGACCGGGACCGTCACCACCAACGGCGGCAACCTAAATGTACGCACCGGCGCGGGAACCGATAATGCCGCCATCACCCAGCTCCCCAACGGGACCGAGGTGGAGGTGATCGGCACCGAAGGCGGCTGGGTGAAAATCCTCCTGCCGGAGCGCGAGGGCTATGTGTGCGGCGACTACCTCACCATCAGCGATACCAGTACCGGCGATGGCAGCTTTTCCCTCTCTCTTGGTGAAGATGAACTTTCTTCCCTGATGGGACTGCTTGGCGGCGGGGGCGGCAGCGCCCTGACCCCGGACGGGAACCTGACCCTGATTGACGATTACGGCAGCACAACCGGCACCGGCAAGCAGTTTATCACGCTGGAAACGAAAGCCGGGAATGTCTTTTACCTGATTATTGACCGTGACGATAAGGGCGAGGAAACGGTCCACTTCTTGAACCAGGTGGATGAGGCGGACCTGATGTCCCTGGCCGATGATGGCGAACCGGCCGCCTGTTCCTGCACCACCCGCTGCCAGGCCGGAGCGGTCAACATGAACTGTGAAATCTGCGCTTCGGATATGACCGCCTGCGCTGGCCCGGAGCCAGAGCCGGAACCGGAAGAAACGCCTGCCGCCGAGGAAACCGAGCCAGAGCCGGAGGAAGAAAGCGGCGGTATGGGCGGCCTGCTGATTATCCTGCTGATCGCGGCCCTGGCGGGCGGCGGCGCGTTCTACTACCTCAAATTCATCAAGAATAAGCCCAAGACCAAAGGCGACACCGACCTGGATGATTACGACTACGGCGAGGACGAGGAACCCACCGGGGAGGAAGATCTGGACGAGGACGCAGAGGAAGAAATGGATGATGAGTTTACTATGGATGCGGAGCCGGAGGATGAGAAGCTATGAGATATTTCACCGACAACCCTCTGGAGCGCATGATGATGCAGGTCCCCCGCCAGGAGCGGGGGCCTGACCCCTCCCGTCCGGCCAAAGGCCACCCTTGCCACGGCTGCAAACGCTACGGGGAAGGCTGCATCCTGCCCTGTTACCGGGGTGTGATGGAACCGGCGGCGATGAAACCCAAAGAAAGGAGCGTGAACTCATGAGCCGACTTGTGATCGCAGAGAAGCCCTCTGTGGCACAGAGCATCGCCTCTGTGCTGGGGGCGGGGAACCGAAAAGATGGCTACCTGGAAGGCGGCGGGTATCTGGTGAGCTGGTGTTTCGGCCACCTGGCGGAGCTTTCGGATGCCTCCGTCTATAACCCGGACTATGCCAAGTGGCGCTATGAGGACCTGCCGATCCTGCCGGAGAAATGGCAGTATTCGGTGGCCGCCGACAAGAAAAAGCAGTTTGACCTGCTGAAAAAACTGATGGAGCGGTCCGATGTGACCGAGGTGGTGAACGCCTGCGATGCCGGGCGCGAGGGAGAGTCCATCTTCCGCACCGTCTACAACCTGACCGGCTGCAAGAAGCCCATGCTCCGGCTGTGGATTTCCAGCATGGAGGATGCCGCCATCCGGGAGGGCTTTTCGGCCCTCAAACCGGGCGGCGACTATGACGGGCTGTATGCGTCCGCCCTGTGCCGGTCCAAAGCCGACTGGCTGGTGGGGATCAATGCCACCCGGCTTTTCAGCGTGCTGTACCACCGCACTTTGAATATCGGGCGGGTGATGTCCCCAACGCTGGCCCTGATCGTCCAACGGGAGGCCGAGATCAGCGCCTTCAAGCCGGTCCCGTTTTATACGCCGGTCCTGGACTGCGGCGGATTTTCTGCCGCCGGTGAGAAATGCGCCGAGAAAGCGGTGGCCCAGGTGGTGGCGGATGCCTGCAAAGGCCAGTCCGCCCTGGTCCAGACTGTGGAGCAGAAAGAAAAATCGGAAAAGCCGCCTGCCCTCTATGACCTGACAACCCTCCAGCGGGATGCCAACCGGCAGCTTGGCTACACAGCCCAGCAGACCCTGGACTATCTCCAGGCATTGTATGAAAAGAAGCTCTGCACCTATCCCCGCACCGACAGCCGGTATCTGACCGCCGATATGGAAGGGACGGTTCCGGCTCTGGCGGCTGCGGCGGCGAAGATCTGTGGGGTGGCTGTGCCGGACACCGTTCTGGCCGCCCAGGTCTGCAACAGCGCCAAAGTCACCGACCACCATGCCATCGTCCCTACCGAGGGAGCTGGGCGGACGGATGTGGAGGCCCTGCCTGCCGGGGAACGGGAAATCCTGCATCTGGTGGCGCGGGAGCTTCTGTGCGCTACTGGCTTACCTTACCGCTACCAGGAAACGGCTGTCACCCTGTCCTGCGGCGGGAACCAGTTTTCTGCCAAAGGAAAGGCCATCACCGATCCGGGCTGGAAAGCCTATCAGAAAGAAAAGGCAGACCCGTCAAAAGAAAGCGTTCTGCCGGACGGACTGACAGAAGGAATGACGCTCCCTGTCACCGCTGCCACCATCAAGGAGGGCAAGACCACGGCTCCCAAGCACTACACCGAGGACACGCTGCTCTCCGCGATGGAAACGGCTGGCGCAAAGGATATGCCGGAGAATGCGGAGCGCAAGGGTATCGGCACACCGGCCACCCGTGCCGGTATTTTGGAAAAGCTGGTATCCACCGGCTTTGTGGAGCGCAAGAAACAGAAAAAAGCCACCAACCTCATTCCCACGCAGATCGGCGTTTCCCTGATTACCGTCCTGCCGGAGCAGCTCCAATCGCCGCTTTTGACTGCGGAATGGGAACACCAGCTCAAAGAGGTGGAGCGCGGTGAAGTGAAGCCCAGCGAGTTCATGGACGGTATCTGCAATATGCTCCGGGACCTGGTGGGGACCTACAAGGTGATTGACGGTTCCCAGGTGCTTTTCCCCTCTGACCGGGAGACGGTGGGCAAATGCCCCCGCTGCGGCGGGGCTGTCACCGAGCGCAAGCAGGGATTTTTCTGCGAAAACGCTGGCTGCCGGTTTGCCCTTTGGAAAAACAGCAAGTTTTTCACCGCCAAGAAAAAGAACCTCACCAAGACGGTAGCCGCCTCTCTCCTGAAAGATGGCCGTGTGAAGCTCACCGGCTGCTATTCGGAGAAAACCGGCAAGGCCTATGACGCAACGGTGGTGATGGAGGACACCGGCGAAAAGACCAACTTCAAGCTGGTGTTCGGGAATGGATAAGCCCCGCATGACGGAGGGCCAGCTTCGGCGCGCTCGAAAGCTGATCCGCCGCCTGTGCGCCAACTATGACGAGGGAAACTGCCTGGCCCTGGATGAAGGCGAGGGATGCGTCTGTGTGCAGAGCATTTCTTACTCCCTTCTCTGCCGGTATTTTAAGGAGGCAGTCCTGCCTGCGGATGCGGAGCTGTGCGCGGCCATCGGCCAGGGAGCCGATGAGCTGAAACGCTGCCGCTCCTGCGGTAAGCCCTTCCAGGCCAGAAGCAACCGGGCCTTGTACTGTCCCAGGTGTGCCGCCTTTGAACAGAGGAAGAAAACCCGTGAACGGGTGCGCCGCCACCGGGGGCAGATGTAACGCTTTCGGGGCCGGAAAGCCCATGTATTTTAAGGCATTTCCGGCCCCGTTTGTGCGTTGCCGTATGTTTTCCCCTGAACCCCTCAAAACCGTGTTTGAAACCGTTACATTTCCGCCCCCGCAAGGGATGAGTTTTCTTCCCCTGCGGGGGAGATTTCTCTAAGGAAGTCATCACAACATTTACAATTACTGTGTTTCAAAAATCTGCTTACGCTGGTATAATCAAAGAAATAGCTGATTATGCGTTAAAAAGCGACGCCGCAATGGTTCGTTGCGGCGGTTCCAGCTTGTGTTGGTAGAAATGAAACGCCTTATTTGCTATGATTTTTTCAAAATCAAATAGCAGGAGGAAACGACACTATGACCCTCGGAGAGAAAATACAAAAATTAAGAAAACAGCGAGGACTTTCGCAAGAGGCACTTGCTGAAAAGGTAACAGTTACACGACAGACGATTTCAAAATGGGAATTGGGACAATCGCTCCCTGATTTGGATTTTATAGCCCAGCTTAGCGACATTTTCAATGTGTCCTCTGACTATCTTATTAAAGATGAAATGACCGAACCAAACGAGTTGCCATATAAGAAACGCAATTATCGTTTATCTGAAAGAGGCAAGCGCATTATTTTGGTAATCATTTCTGCGGCAGCATTGATTGCTGGCTGTGTATGCCTGATTTGTGACTACTTTACTTCGGACAGATTATCATGGTCATTGATTGCTGCTGTTTCAATCATAGCTGCATGGCTTATGATGCTTCCAAGTTTGATTTCCAGAACAAAGATCGTTTTGAAAACCTTAGTTGTAGTCAGTGCCGTCCCTATTCCACTACTGGCAATCTTGTCCTTGCTATTGAATAAGTCAGTTATATTCACATTGGGTATTTGCGCAACGCTGATTGCGATTGCTGCAATCTGGATAATATATGGAATTTTCTGTAAATGGAGGAAAAAACTGTGGCGGGCATTTGGTTTTGCCCTACTGGTTTTAATACCAGTACCGATTGCGATTACCCATATTTCAGCTTGCTTTTTGCCACAAGTCCAGTTTGATTTTACGTCTGACATATTCAACAGCGGGATCACCCTTGCGCTTTCTCTTGTGTGCTTTGGGGTAGATTATTTGCTTTATCATAGGAAAGGGGATGTAACAGACAAAAAATGAAAACAGTTCTTTTACACGGATTGGGACAAACAGCACAATACTGGAAAGAGGTAGTCCGTCACCTTTCGACTTCCCATGTTGAGTGCCCGGAGCTTTTTTCTTCAACAGGAAGTGAAATATCCTATTCCCGGATTTTGGCTGATCTGGAACGGCAGTATTCTAATGTAACAGAGCCGCTTCGTATCTGTGGCCTCTCATTAGGGGCACTGCTTGCCCTCGATTTCGCTATTCGTCATGGGGATAAAGTAGCATCGTTGGTCTTAATCGGCGCACAATACAAAGTACCAACATTCCTGATAGATTTTCAAAATATCTTGTTCCGCTGTATGCCCGGCAAGAGTTTTGATGGCATGGGATTATCAAAAAGCGATACGATTAAGCTGTCACACTCGATGCGGTCATTGGATTTTACTTCACAATTAAATGGGGTCACTTGTCCTGTCACTATTGTATGCGGCGAAAAAGATAGCGCCAACCTAAAAGCATCGAAAAAACTAAATGAGTTACTTCCCCATGCAACTTTACAAATTGTCCCCGGTGCAGGCCATGAAATTAACAAAGATGCACCAGAAGTTATTGCTGCAATACTTAATATGTGATTAACATTTTAGAAAACTGAATAATTCGCCGTCCATAGACAGCACCACCCAGCAGGAAATCTTTGAATGGTTTCCTGCTTTTCTTATGTCATTTTTGGAAAGGAGCTGAACTCTCATGGCTGATAAGCCCACCAACAAGGAACGCCTGAAAGAACTGGGTGAGAAGATCGAGGCAGGCATCCGGGAAGTGTTTGACAGCGACAAATATGCCGAGTATCTGAAAGTCATGTCCCGTTTTCCCACCTACTCCGTCAATAACCAGATGCTCATTCGCTTACAGCGCCCTAACGCGACCAAAGTGGCCGGTTACAACAAGTGGCAGCAATTTGAGCGCCATGTGAAGCGGGGCGAACATGGCATTACGATTATCGCCCCCACACCCTACAAGAAGAAAATCGAGGAACAGAAGCTCGACCCGGATACCAAGGCCCCGGTGCTGGATGCCAACGGCAAAGTGGTGATGGAGGAAAAGGAAATCGAAATCCCCACTTTCCGGCCTATCAAAGTATTTGACTACGCACAGACCGAAGGGAAACCGCTGCCCCAGCTTGCCGCTGACCTGTTCGGGAATGTCCAGCACTACGAGGCTTTTATGGAGGCTCTGCGGCGCACTTCGCCGGTCCCCCTGACCATCGAGCCGATGCAGGACAACATGGACGGCTTTTTCAGCCCCACCGCCCAGCGCATTGCCATCCGGCAAGGGATGAGCGAGGTCCAGACCGTATGCGCCTGCATCCATGAGATGACCCATGCCACCTTGCACAATTATGAAAAGCAGCGGATGGAGGCCGCTGCCGGGGACCCGGACAAAGAACCGCCGAAGCCCAAGACACACCAGATCGAGGAAATCGAGGCGGAAAGCACTTCCTACATGGTCTGCCAGTATTTCGGCATCGAAACCGGTGAGAACAGCTTCGGCTATGTGGCCTCCTACTGTAAGGACCGGGAGCTGTCAGAGCTTCGCGCCTGCCTGAATACCATCAACAAAGCTGCTGGCGGCATGATCGCCGGTATCGAAAAGCACTTTGCCGAGGTCTGCAAGGAACAGGGCATTGACCTGTCCGAGCAGAAAAAGGAGCCGGAGCAGACACCCCCGGCTGTGGAAGAACCGGCTGCGGAGGAACCCGCCGCGCCGGAGCTGGCCCCTATGGATCAGCCTGCGCCTGAGCAGGAAAAGCTGCTGCTTCTGGATGAGGCGGTGTACCTGCATCTGCAAACCACCGAGGGCGGCTATGACTACACCCTCTATGACAAAGACACCTTCCGTCAGATGGATGGCGGCCAGTTGGATGCGCCGGAGCTGCCCCTGTCCACCGCCGCCTTGGAAATCTGCGAGATGCACGACCTGGGCGGCCAATCCATCAAGTATGCGCCCCTTGCCATGATCGAAACCTTGCAGGAGGCGGCCTATCAGCAGATGCAGGAGGCAGCGGCCCAGGCCGCCGTCCCGGAAAGTACCATGCTGCCGGATGCCCCGGAGCAGGCGCTGGATGAGTACCCCATGCCGGACCCGATGCTCACGCTGGATGATCTGGAAAAGTGCGGCTACCGGGACGGGGATATGCTCCCCCTCTCCAAAGAGCGGGCGATGGAGCTTTACGAGCGGGATCTGACCGTGTATGCGGTGGTGGATGGCGGCAGCGCAGAGATGCTGTTTGACCGGGAAGAATTCGACACCCAGGCTGCCGGGACCATGTATGCCGTTTCCCGCGAGGAATGGGAGGAAAGCCCGGAGTTCGATGCGCGGGTACAGGATCGCCTGAACCATCAGGAAGAACGGGAACGGGCATTTCTTTCCCATGAGGGGGACTGCTTCGCCATTTACCAGGTGTCCGAGAATGACCCGCAGAGGCTTCGTTTTATGAATATGGACTGGCTGAACGCCCACGACCTTTCTGTGGAGCGTGGCAACTACGATCTGGTCTATACCGCCCCGCTTTCGGAAACCGGCAGCATTGACGGGCGGCTTCACAAGCTGTTTGAGCAGTTCAACTTTCACCGTCCGGCAGACTTCCACAGCCCATCCATGAGCGTCAGCGACATCGTTGCGATAAAAAGGGATGGCGTGGTATCCTGCCATTACTGTGACAGCGCCTGTTTTCAGGAAATCCCCGGCTTTCTCCCGTCCAATCCGCTGAAAAATGCGGAAATGACCGTTGAGGATGATTACGGCATGATTGACGGCATCATCAACAACGGCCCCAAAGCAACGGTTGCGGAGCTGGAGGCGCAGGCAAGAAGCGGACAGCCCATTTCTCTGATGGACCTGGCAGATGCCGTCCACCGGGAGGAACGGGACAAGAGAAAATCTGTGATGGAACAGCTCCGGCAGAGTCCGAAACAGGAGCGGAAAAAGACAGCGCCGAAAAAGAGCGCGGAAAGGGAGCTTTGATATGAACAACTTTACCTTTGAAGAAATCAATCTGATGTGCATTTACAATTCCGGGGATGGGACCCGCCAGGAGCTGATCGAGGCCCTCACCGAGATGCGCGGCTACCTGGGCGCAGATGAAACGGAGCTTTTGGAGCTTACTGACTCCGCCCTTAAAAAGCTGTCCGCCATGACCGATGAAGCATTTGCCGAGCTGGAACTGTACCCGGATTTTGACAGCGAGGACAATGCCTATGATGAGTAACCTGGAATTTTATTCTGCGATGGCCAGCTACACCGCCACCCACCTGACGGATAGCTGGCAGAAATGGACCGCATTTCTCACCACCGCCTCCCGGCTGTATAAGTACCCCTTCCATGAGCAGCTTATGATCTTCGCCCAGCGCCCGGATGCAACGGCCTGTGCGGAATATGACCTCTGGAACGACACCATGCGCCGGTATGTGCGGCGCGGTTCCAAGGGCATCGCCCTTGTGGACAATTCCCGCGAAAAACCCCGGCTTCGGTATGTGTTCGACATTTCCGACACCGGCCTGCGGAAAAATTCCCGCCACCCCTTCCTGTGGGAGCTTCGCCCGGAGCATGAGGCGGCGGTGGCTCAGGCCCTCACTGAGCGGTTTGGCGCGCCGCCGGAAAACAACCTGGCGGAACAGCTTGAAAGCATCGCCGCCCAGCTTGTCAGTGAGTATTGGGTGGAACACAAGCGGGACATCCTCGACATCGTTGACGGGAGCTTTCTGAAAGACTATGATGAATTTAACATCGGAGTGCAGTTCAGAAATGCCGCAACGGTCAGCATTACCTACTCTTTGCTGTCCCGGTGTGGCCTGGAGCCGGAAGGCTACTTCGACTATGAGGACTTTTTAAGCATCTTCGATTTCAACACCCCGGAGGCGGTGGCCGCCCTGGGAACGGCGGTCAGCCAGAGCAACCAGCAGGTGCTGCGGCAGATCGGTATTACCATCCAAAACTATGAACGAGCCAAATTCGCGGAAAGGAGCGTCACACATGGAGAACAACCTGACTTACACGAGGAACGGAGATTACCTGATCCCCGACCTGAAGCTGGAGGAAACGAAGCCCCTGGGACGGTACGGGAGGATGCGCCGGGATTATCTGAAGGAGCATCGGCCGGTCCTGTTCAACGCCATGATGGTGAGCGGGAAACTGTACCCGCACCTGAACGAGATCGAGCAGACCATGAACCGGCGGCTGGAACAGATGATGCCGGAATTGATGGAGACGGCGGGCGTGACGGAGGAACTGAAAGCCCGCGATCCGATGACCTGGGTGGGGCTGATGAACAACTGCAAAGCCCAGGCGGAGGAAATCCTTCTGACGGAACTTATATACAGCTAACCCTGTTCCCCTCGGAGCAGGAACAAATACGGCGGATTGATGAAGGGCCAGGCGTTTTCGCGTCTGGCCCTTCTGCTGTCCCGGAGCCGGAACCGGCCCCGCCAGCACCGGCGGCCCCTCGCCGGGCGCTTACCCAGGCAGACATTGATGCCGCCATCCAGGAATGGAACGGCAATATCGAGAGCAAGCACGCGGTTGCCCGCTATATGAAGGACCATGCCCGTGAAAAGGACACCGCCGCCTGGCTGCGACAGGAATACGGCGATGCGCTGCCTGCCTTTCCTGTCACAGCGGATGGCGCGGCGGGCGATGTGCCGTGGCCCAAAGTGCAGCGCCGGATCGCCCAGCTCATCAAGGAGGACCGTTTCTATACCCAGGAAGAACAGGACCGTTTTGACAACATCGACCCTATTGCCATCCGGGAGGCCCTGGCCGAGCGCGGGATTGTGGACGGTCAGGTGGCAGACCCGGAAAAACTGGACAATGACCCTTTCATCCGGCAGGTGATGCAGGATGTGGAGGCTGTCGCAGCCGAGGAACGCACCGAGCCTGTGCCGGAGCCGCCCGCACCGGATTTGTCCAGCCAGCCCATCACCCGCGAGGGCGACACCATCACCATCGGGAACGGGGAGCCGACCCATGAGATCGACATCACCGTTTCCGATGAGGAATATGAGGCGATCCAGCAGACCATCCCGGAGGAAAAAGTCTACGACCCTGCCGCGCCGATCTACCGTGTAGGCGATACGGTCTATCTGGAAAATCAGGAATACCAGATCACAGAGCTGCGGGAGGATACGGTACAGCTTCTTCCCGCTGGCATGGCTTACCCCATCTTCCGGGCCGAGAGCCGGGAACGGTTTGAGCAGCTTCTGAAAAACGACCTGCGAAACGGCCCCATTACCGAGTTCCTTTCTGCTGACCCGGAGAAAGCGGACCAGGACCTGCGGGAAGTGCTGACTTCCGGCCTGTTTACCTGGCAGGACAAGGAGTATATTTCCCGCTGGCTGCGGGATGGCGAGGGAAACACCCAAATCGCTAAACGCCTTTCCGAGCTGTATGCCGGGCGCGTGGAGACGATGGACCTTGTGACCGGCGACATAGCGGACTACCGTACCTTCACCACCAGCGTTGAGGTGGAGATCCTGGACCATGAGGAACGAAAACTTGCGACCCTGGCATACCGATGGGGTGAACTGGCTCCGCTTCTTCGGGGAATGTATGTAAAGGAGCTGGACGGCTTCTTTCAGGACCCGGAAGGCTTCGCAGACCGGCACACCTCCCCCTTGGAAGGAACTCCATTTTACCAAGTGGGCGATCAGGTAACGCTCCCTGCGCCCGACCATCCGATCACCGGCACGATTGATGCCATTGAAGAAACAACAGTCCGCATTTACACCGGGCCTTATGCCTGGAGCTATGATGTCATCAACCGGGAACAGTTTGAAACTTGGCTCCGCCAAGATGGGCGAAACGCCGGACTGTTCACGCAGGAGGAAAAAGAACCCCCTGCGCCGGAAATCACCTCCGAGCCGGTAACGGTCTATCCGGGGGACAAAAACGGACTTCCCTATGATGTGGTGGTGGAACGGCTGCACATAGACGAGCCGGAACCCACACCGCCGGAACCGGCTGGCCATCGGGGAAACACGGGCCAGCTTCGCCAGGACGCGCAGAACTTCCGCATCACGGACGACCACCTGGGCGAAGGCGGGCCGAGGCTCAAATATCAGGCCAATATCACGGCCATCCGGCTGTTGAAGGAGCTTGAGGCAGCGGGTCAGCAGGCCAGCCCGGAACAGCAGGAAGTGCTGTCCCGCTATGTGGGCTGGGGCGGCGTGCCGGAGGCTTTTGACCCGTCCAAAACCGCCTGGACCAAGGAGTATGCCGAACTGAAAGAGCTTTTGACCCCGGAGGAATACGAGGCGGCCAGAGCCTCTACCCTGAACGCCCACTACACCAGCCCTATGGTGATCCGCGCCATTTATGAGGCCGTGGAGCAGATGGGCTTTCACAGCGGCAACATTCTGGAACCGTCCTGCGGTGTGGGGAACTTCTTCGGGATGCTCCCGGAGAGCATGAGCGAAAGCAAGCTGTACGGCGTAGAGTTGGACAGCATCACCGGGCGCATCGCCCGCCAGCTCTACCCCAATGCCCGCATCGAGGTCAACGGCTTTGAGAAAACGCAGTACCCCGACGGCATTTTCGACCTTGCCATTGGAAATGTGCCGTTTGGAAACTACCGGGTGAGTGACCGGCCCTATGACCGGCACAACCTACTGATCCACGATTACTTCTTTGCCAAGGCCATCGACAAGGTGCGGGCAGGCGGCATCATCGCTTTCATCACTTCCAACGGCATCAGCGGCGGCACAATGGATAAAAAGGACGCGCACGCCAGAGAGTATATGGCCCGGCGCTGTGACCTGCTGGGCGCGGTCCGCCTGCCGAACACCACCTTCCGGGCCAATGCCGGGACAGATATTGCGATGGACATTGTTTTCCTGCAAAAGCGGGAGGTCCCCCGGATGCAGGGCGAACCGCTGCCGGAATGGGTGGAGACAGACCTGTTACACACAAACACTTATACGGACAAAGACGGGCGGGAACGGCACGACCATGTGACCATGAACCGTTACTTCCGTACCCACCCGGAAATGGTGCTGGGCGACCTGGATATTGTGACCGGGCCGTTTGGCCCCCAGCTTGTCTGCAATCCGAGGGAAGGCGCAGACCTGGAACAGCAGCTCCATGAAGCGATGCAGCATATCCAGGGCCGCTATACCGAGGCCGAGCTGCCGGAGCTAGGTGAAGGCGAGGACATCGACACCTCCCTCCCGGCAGACCCGGATGTGAAAAACTATTCTTACACAGTGGTCGATGGCGCGGTGTACTACCGGGAAAACAGCCGCATGGTGCGCCCTGACTTAAACGCCACCGCCGAGGCCCGCGTCAAAGGGCTGGTGGAGCTGCGGGACTGTGTGCAGCGGCTCATCGACTTGGAAATGAACGCCGCCATGCCGGATGCCGCCATCCGGGAACAGATGGCGGAGCTGAACCGGCTCTATGATGCCTTTTCTGCCAAGTTCGGCCTCATCAATGACCGGGCGAACCGGCTGGCCTTTGCCGATGACAGCAGCTATTACCTGCTCTGTGCGCTGGAAGTGCTGGACGAGGATGGCAGGCTGGAACGAAAGGCGGATATGTTCACCAAGCGGACCATTAAGCCCCATGAGGCGGTGGCCTCCGTGGACACCGCCGCCGAAGCCCTGGCAGTCTCCATTTCGGAGAAAGCCTGTGTGGATATGGGCTATATGGCTTCGCTCACCGGCAGGACCGGGGACGAGCTGGCCGAGGAACTGCGGGGCGTGATCTTCCAGGTGCCGGGGATTACGGAGCCGGACGGCTCACCCCATTATGTGACCGCCGATGAATACCTGTCCGGCAATGTCCGGCAGAAGCTACGCCAGGCACAGCGGGCAGCGGAGCGTGATTCGGCGTTTTCCGTCAATGTGGAGGCGCTCACCGCTGCCCAGCCCAAGGACCTGGATGCCTCTGAGATTGAGGTGCGGCTGGGTGCGACCTGGATTGACAAGGAATACATCCAACAGTTTATGTACGAAACTTTCAAGACCCCGCCCTATCTGCGGGATGTGATCGAGGTGAAGTATGTCCCTTACACCGCTGAATGGCAGGTGACGGGGAAAAACTCTGTGGGCTACAACAATGTGGCCGCCTATACCACTTACGGGACCAACCGGGCCAACGCCTATAAAATCCTGGAGGACAGCCTGAACCTGCGGGATGTCCGTATCTATGACACCGTGGAGGATGCGGACGGGAAAGAGCGCCGGGTGTTAAACGCCAAGGAAACCACCCTGGCCGCGCAGAAACAGCAGGCCATCCGGGAGGCATTTAAGGACTGGATTTGGAAGGACCCGGAGCGGCGGCAGGCATTGGTACGCCAGTACAATGAGGAAATGAACAGTACCAGGCCCCGCGAGTATGACGGCAGCCATATCGTCTTTGGCGGCATGAACCCGTCCATCACCCTGCGGGAGCATCAGAAAAACGCCATTGCCCATGTGCTGTATGGCGGCAATACGCTGCTGGCCCATGAGGTGGGCGCGGGCAAGACCTTTGAGATGGTGGCCGCCGCGATGGAGGCCAAGCGCCTGGGACTGTGCCAGAAATCCCTTTTTGTGGTCCCGAACCACCTGACCGAGCAGTGGGCTTCGGAGTTCCTGCGGCTGTACCCTTCGGCCAATATCCTGGTGACAACCAAAAAGGACTTTGAGAAGCACAACCGCAAGAAGTTCTGCGCCCGGATTGCCACCGGCGACTATGATGCCATCATTATCGGACACTCGCAATTTGAGAAAATCCCCATCAGCAGGGAACGCCAGGAGCGGCTTTTACGGGAACAGATATGGGAAATCACCGAGGGCATCTCCGAGGTGGAGGCCAGCGGCGGGGAACGCTTCACGGTGAAACAGTTGGAGCGGACAAAGAAATCCCTGGAGGCCCGGCTGGAAAAGCTGCAAGCGGAAGGCCGCAAGGATGATGTGGTAACTTTTGAACAGCTCGGCGTGGACCGGCTCTTTGTGGATGAGGCGCACAACTATAAAAACCTGTTCCTCTATACAAAAATGCGGAATGTGGCGGGCCTCTCCACTACGGACGCGCAGAAATCCAGCGATATGTTTGCCAAGTGCCGGTACATGGATGAAATCACAGGCGGGCGCGGTGTAGTTTTTGCCACCGGCACGCCGGTTTCCAACAGCATGACCGAGCTTTACACCATGCAGCGGTATCTCCAATATGACCGGCTGCAAGAGCTGGGCATGGCGCACTTTGACTGCTGGGCCAGCCGCTTCGGGGAGACAGTAACCGCTTTGGAGCTTGCCCCGGAAGGGACCGGCTACCGGGCCAGGACCCGCTTCTCCAAGTTTTTCAACCTCCCGGAGCTGATGAACCTGTTCAAAGAGATCGCAGACATCAAGACCGCCGACCAGCTCCATCTTCCCACCCCGGAGGTGGAATACCACAACATCGTGGCCCAGCCTACCGAACACCAGAAGGAGATGGTAAAGGCCCTTTCCGAGCGGGCGGCTAAGGTACACGGCGGGAGCATTGACCCCAGGCAGGACAATATGCTCAAAATCACTTCGGATGGCCGCAAGCTGGGGCTGGACCAGCGGATCATCAACCCGCTGCTGCCGGATGAACCGGGAACCAAAGTCAATCAGTGTGTGGACAACATCATGCAGATCTGGCGGGACGGGCAGGCGGATAAGCTGACCCAGCTCGTATTCTGCGATATTTCCACACCCCAGGCGGCAAGCCCTACCAGAAAGGCGGCCAAGGCGCTGGACAATCCCACCCTTCACGCCCTGGAAGATGCGGTGCCGCTGCCGGAGCCGGAACCGGCCTTTACGGTGTATGAGGACATCCGGCAGAAGCTCATCGCCCAGGGGATGCCCGCCGAACAGATCGCGTTTATCCATGAGGCCAATACCGAAGTGCGGAAAAAGGAGTTGTTCTCTAAAGTCCGTACCGGCCTGGTGCGCGTTTTGCTCGGCAGTACCCAAAAGATGGGAGCCGGGACCAATGTGCAGGACCGCCTTGTGGCGCTGCATGACCTGGACTGCCCCTGGCGGCCCGGCGACCTGGCCCAGCGGAAGGGCCGCATTGAGCGCCAGGGCAACCAGAATGAAAAGGTCCATGTGTTCCGCTATGTGACCGAGGGGACCTTTGACGCATACCTCTGGCAGACGGTGGAGAACAAGCAGAAATTCATCAGCCAGATCATGTCCTCCAAATCCCCGGTGCGAAGCTGTGATGATGTGGATGAAACGGCGCTCTCCTTTGCCGAGATCAAGGCCCTTTGCGCCGGGGACCCCCGCATCAAGGAGCGGATGGACCTGGATGTGGATGTGTCCCGTCTGAAGCTGATGAAGGCCGACCACCAGAGCAAGCAGTACCAGATGGAGGATAATCTTCTGAAATACTTCCCGGAGCAGATCGAAAAGCACAAAGGCTTCATCAAGGGGCTTGAGGCAGATATGGAAACACTGGCCGCCCATCCACACCCGGCGGACAGTTTTGCCGGGATGGAGGTGCGGGGCGATACCCTCACCGACAAGGAGAACGCCGGTGCCGCCCTGTTGGATGCCTGCAAGGAAGTGAAAAACGCCGAGCCGGTCCAGGTGGGAAGTTACCGGGGCTTTGCCATGTCGGTGTCCTTTGATGCCTTCCGCCAGGAATACACGCTGCAACTGAAAGGCCAGATGACCCATCAGGCCACCCTTGGCGTAGACCCGCGCGGCAACCTGACCCGGCTCGACAATGCCCTGGCGCAGATGCCCCAGCGGTTGGAAAGCGTGAAAGCCCAGCTTGATAACCTCTACCAGCAGCAGGCCGCCGCAAAGGAAGAAGTCGGCAGGCCCTTCCCCTATGAGGATGAGCTGCGGGAGAAATCGGCCCGGCTGACGGAGCTGGACACGCTGCTCAACATCGACAGCAAAGCCCCCGGCCAGCAGGAAACCATCGTTGCTAAAAGTACGCGCCCCTCCGTCCTGGAGGGGCTTCGCCGTCCCATGCCGCAAAGAGCGGCAGACAAAAAATCCAAAACCCATGAGGAGGTGCGATAACCATGACACAGGAAGAAATGCTGACAGCCCTTTATGAAAAGATGGCTGCTGAACAGGACAAGTACCGCGACTGGCTGAAAGGCCAGCCTGCGGCGGAGGTCTTGAACCATGCCTATGAGTACACGGTCCGGGAGGACATCGTGATGTGCATGGAGGAATTGGAGCTGACCGAGGCCCAGGCAAAGGCGCTTCTGGCTTCGCCCACGCCGCTGGCCGATGTTTACAAGGACTTTGAGAAGCTGGAAACCGGCTACATGGATGTGATCCGGGACACCATCGAAACCAGAGCAAACGAGCTGTATCAGGCCCAGGAAAAGCTGAAAAACACGCCCCTCTATCCCCATTCGGCGGCGTATGCGTCCGAGCATGGGGAGATGGCACAATACAACGCCTCGTTTCAGGCAAGCCACGCCTGCAAGGAGGCCATTGAGCAGGCGATCAGCCTTCATTACCGCGATAACCGTCTGGATGCCGAAGCCGCTGTGAACGATGTGCTGGAACGGTTCGGGCCGGACCGAGTGCAGTATGTGCTGGCCAACACGGTCCGGCATAAGGAATGGGATGGGCGCATCTCCCGCGACAATAAGGCATGGGCCAGCACGATGCCCCTGCCGGAAGGCGCTCCCCAGGACCGGCACAGCGAGTATCTGGTGGTGGACCGCTGCAACCCCGGCCTGACCGACCTGTTTGTGAAGCAGGTGCGGCAGCTTGCCGGGGAACGGGAAAAGCCCTCTGTCCGGGAGAAGCTGCAAAAGGCTCCGGCGGCTCCCCGGCGTTCTGCCCCGGCCAGGAAGAAAGAGGCGGAGCGTTGACATGGCGAACCGGGAACGGGAAATCCAACTGAAATTCCGTGTCACGCCAGAGGAAAGGGAGCTGATCGAGGCAAAGATGGCCCAGCTCGGCACACAGAACATGGCGGCCTATCTGCGGAAGATGGCCCTGGACGGTTATGTGGTCCGTCTGGAACTGCCGGAGCTTCGGGAGATGGTATCCCTGCTGCGCCGGAGCAGCAACAACCTAAACCAGCTCACCCGGCGCGTCCATGAAACAGGGCGCATCTATGATGCCGACCTGGAAGATCTGCGGCAGGGACAGGAAAAGCTGTGGGAGGCGGCGGAGCATATCCTCTCGGCATTGGCGGCCCTGAAATAAGGGTGCGGGGCGGCGGCCAGAACTTTGGCTTGCCGCCCCGCTTTCTTTTTTGGCCGCATCCTTGCAAAAAGAAGCTATGGCCGCTATGCTGAAATCAGAAACGAAAACAGCGCACGAGGTAAAGGAGCTGATGACGATATGTTGACACACGAGAAAGTGCTGAAGGTGTTCGGCCCGTATCTGGATGCCGACCCTGACTATGAGGTGGTAAAGACCAGCCGGGGCTATACGCTGCTGGCATGGAACAACCGCCGGGAGGAATGGTACAGCGCCGAGTTCTGCAAGACCCCGGAGGACCTGCGGGATGCCCTGTTAGATGCCTATGTGAATTACCTGGAATATGTTGTCACCGATGAGGACCGGGACCCCACCAAGCCGGAAATGCGGGAAATCCAAAAGAAGCGGCAGGCGATGTATGCGGAATGTATGAAGGAGGGACTGTGATGAGACTGATTTTGAAGATTTTGGCCGCGCCCCTGGTGGTCGCCCTGACCCTGTTTGTCTGGATTTGTACCATCCTTTTATACTGTACCGGCATGGTCCTGGGGCTGTCTGCCTTTGTGGTGGCACTTTTAGGGGTGGCTGTGCTTGTGACCTACTCCCTGCAAAATGGTATCATCCTGCTGGTGATTGCCTTTCTTATCAGCCCGATGGGGCTGCCGACTGCGGCGGCCTGGCTGCTGGGAAAGGTCCAGGGCCTGCGGTATGCAATCCAGGATCGCATTTACAGGTGAACGCGCCGCCCGGATATGGTATAATCGGAACATGGAAAGGCGGTGGTAGCATGGGGGCCAGCAACAGGGTCTGCCCGGTCTGCGGCAGGAAAATGAAACAGCAGTTCATCGGCTTGCAGCACTGTAAATGCGGCATGAGCTGGAAAAAGGACATTGGATTTTTTGAGCGCACCAGCGACATGGTGTTTGCTCTGGAACGGCGGACAGTGGGAAAAAAGGTAAAACAGGTTCCCGTGATCCGGCGCAAAGACTGAACAGAATACCATCAACGAAGGCGGCCTGCAGATGCAGGCCGTTTTGAAAATTCATACACTGTTTCTTGTATTCTTCGACACGAAGAAATATAATGGTTCATGTCGGAGGTGCAGATATGGACTATATGACAATCAAAGAAACAAGTGAAAAATGGGGCGTATCTGCCCGTCAAATAAATTATTACTGCGCGGCAGACCGTATCCCCGGCGCTGTGAAAATGGCAACACTATGGTTAATCCCCAAAGATGCCCAAAAGCCGGTGGACGGCAGGACAAAACAAGGGAGGGCTTTGAAACATGAATAGTGTTTTGATTATAGATGACGACAAGGAACTTTGCACCTTGATGAAGAAATGCGTGGAACAGGAAAATTTGTCTGCGGTTATGGCACATGACGGTTTAGAGGGCCTACGGCTGCTGGAAGAAAACAAAGACACCTGTTCTCTGATTATTCTGGATGTGATGATGCCGGATATGGACGGATTTCAGGTATTACAGAAAATCCGGGAGAAAAATAATGTGCCGGTACTGATGCTGACCGCCAAAAGCGATGAGGAAGATAAGGTTTCTGGCCTTCGGCTGGGGGCAGACGATTACCTAACAAAGCCTTTCAGCATTAACGAGCTGATGGCTCGCATCAATTCCCTGATCCGGCGCTATACTACCTTAAATCCCGTGGCCGGAAACGAGGCCGCCACCATGCTACTGAAAGATATGGTGGTTGATAAAATCAATCGGACGGTGACAGTTCAAAATCGCCCGGTAGAGCTGACCGGCAAGGAATTTGACCTGCTTCTGTTTTTGGCGTCCAATAAAGGTCGGGTGTTTACCAAAAAACAGATCTACACTCAGGTATGGGCGGAGGAATATGCCTTTGACGACAGCAACATCATGTCCTTTATCAGCAAACTACGGAAGAAAATCGAGCCAAATCCAGAACAGCCGTTTTACATCCAGACGGTCCGAGGTGTGGGGTATCGGTTCAATAAGGAGGCATGAGCATGGAGATGAACCTTTGCCTGGTGCTGGCCTTGTTGATTGCTTTGTTAGTGATCGGCTACCTTTTGGCAAAACTTCACCGCGTGCGAGGCCAGCTATCCCTTATCAAAGATGCCCTGACGGATATAAAGAACGGGAACCTGAACCGCCGTGTACTGGCGCGGGAAAGCGACCTGACAAATCAAATCTGTTATGACATCAACGAGATTGCCATGAGCAGTCAATCTCGGCTTATCCAGCAGAAGCAATCCGAGCAGGCTTATAAACGGCTTATGACAAGCCTTTCCCATGATGTGAAAACCCCGCTTGCTTCTCTGGTAGGCTATTTGGAAGCCGTAGAAAGCAAGATGGTAACAGGAGCTGAGCAGGAAGAATATATTCAGGTGGCTACGGAAAAAGCCCATCACCTGAAAGACTTTGTGACTGCCCTGTTTGAATGGGTGAAGCTGGACGCCGGAGAACAGATTTTTCATTTTGAGCTTTGCGATCTGAACGAGCTTTCCCGCAACATTATGGCTGACTGGGTGCCGCTGCTGGAAAACCGCAATCTTTCTTATGAGATAGAGATACCCGAAACAGAATACATGACAAAAGTTGATCCCACCGCCTACACCCGTATTCTTAATAACCTGCTGCAAAATATCCTGATGCACAGCGATGCAAGGCAAGTGTCCCTGACCATAACCGAAACAGAGCAGCAGGCAAAAATCATAGTGGCCGATAACGGGAAAGGAATTTCCACCGCTGATCTCCCCCATATCTTTGAACGGATGTATCAATGCGACCATTCCAGGTCTGCCCAAGGGAACGGGCTGGGCCTCTCCATTGCAAAGGAACTGGTGAGTGTCCATAAAGGAACCATCACGGCAGCCAGTGTCCCCGGAGCAGGTACAACCTTTACCATCATACTTCCGAAAGCCCTGTGACTGCGCAGGGCTTTGTTGTGTTCAAAGCAAGGTTAAAGCAAGATTTCGGCAAGGTTATGGCAAGGTTAGTGCTTTATACTGATCTTGTGGTTGGAGATGCCGGTATTGCAACCACAGCATTGCCACATGGAAAGCGAGGAAATAAGTATGAGCGATTATTTGATCGAAACAAAGCAACTGACTAAAATTTATGGAGAACAAGCTGCCGTTAAAAATATTAACCTTCATGTGAAAAGAGGAAAAATCTACGGTCTGTTGGGGAGAAATGGAGCTGGAAAGACCACGACCATGAAAATGCTGCTTGGCTTGACACAGCCCACTTCTGGCGAAGTCAAAATATGGGGGAAACCCTTGCGGGGGAATGAAAAGAAATTGCTTCCCCGCATTGGTAGCCTGATTGAATCACCCGGTTTTTATCCCAATCTGACCGCTACCGAAAACCTGCGTATCTTTGCCACCTTACGAGGCGTGCCAAACCGCAACGCTATTAAAGATGCATTGGACTTGGTAGGGCTGCCCTATAAGGATAAAAAACTATTCTCTCAGTACTCACTTGGTATGAAACAACGGTTGGCGATTGCACTTGCTGTTATGCACGACCCGGAACTGCTGATTTTGGATGAACCGATTAATGGCCTTGATCCTATTGGTATTGCCGAGGTACGCAGCTTCATCCGTGAGTTGTGCGATGCCAGAGGGAAAACCATTCTGATTTCCAGCCATATTCTTTCCGAAATTTCTTTGCTGGCAGACGATGTTGGCATTATCGACCACGGAACGGTGTTGGAGGAAGAAAGTCTGGAGGAACTTGAGCAAAAAAGCAGTAAACATATCCATTTTACGGTTTCAAATGCGGCACAGGCGGCCAGAGTTTTGGAGCGCGATTTCCAAGAGAACCATTTCTCTATATTGGATGACCACAATATACAACTGTATAACCTTACTTTACCGATAGGGAAAATCGTGACAGCGTTTGTGGCTAACGGCTTAGAGGTGACGGAGGCACATTCCTGTGAGGAAAGCCTTGAAGATTATTTCAGGCGAGTAACAGGAGGTGAAGGAATTGCTTGAGCTTGTATTTTGCGAATTTCTGAAATTAAAAAGAAGGAAATTTATTATCCTTACTATTTTTGCCGCAATACTATTTCCAATCCCTATGACAATCTTTGCAGCAAGGAGTAATTTGGGATTTAATTGGCTCTATCTCAATATTGGTGTTTTCGGGTATTTTTTATTGCTTCCAACAGTTTTAGGGATACTTAGTTCTATATTATTTTATACAGAAAAAGCAAACGGAACACAAAAGAATATTAGTACTGTTCCAGTATCACCGGCCTCACTGATTATTGCAAAAGTAATTACAGTATTGATATTTTCGGTTGTATATTCACTTGCAACGAACGGGGCAACCTTAATAGGTGGTTTAATTATTGGGAATGTAAACCATGTCGTTAACAGACTTTTCATGGGCATCCTAATTAGTCTTATGGTAGCCATCTCTATCCTGCCTATTATTGCGATTGTAAGCCTTAGCAAGAAAGGCTATGTTTTTTCAATTATTGTTTCGTTTGTATATGCAAGCGCCAGTTTTGCTTTTGTATTCGCAATGTCGAATGTCCTGTCACCTTTGTCTGCTGTTTTTAGATGGGCACTACCGCACATGACTACCGGCCCTACTTATGGGTTAGATGATTGGTTTTTAAGTTCTCCAGCGTGTATTGGCGTTTTAATCATTACAGCAATCGCTTCGCTTTCTCTCTCAATCATCCTTACCAAAAAGCAAGAGATATAAAGGGGGTGCTGAATATGATTAAACTAATTAAAACAGAATTCTTAAAATACAAACGATACAACATTGTTTGGCTGGGAATTGTATCAATATTCTTTTCAATTATCCTGGCAGTATTTCAATTAACTGGTACAAAAAATAGCATAGTGAGTTATGCAGGGCTGTCAGAAGGAGTCATTTGGAACCATTTTAGTTTGTTCCTTCCTTTCACTTTCGTCTTGGTAGTCGGCTATTCTATCAATCGTGAATATACCGACTTTACATTAAAGAATATACTTGTAATTCCAGTTTCGAGAATCCGACTTATCATGTCTAAAATTATTGTCGGTTATGGTTTGGTAATTATAGAATGGATTTTCAGTTCCATCATTACATTACTAATTGCATTATTCATTGGATGTGAAGATATAAACATTGCCTCATGTGCCATAAGTTTTAAGCAGTTATTTATTGTAAGCACTTGCTGTTATATTGCGGTTCTCCCCATTGTTATTATAACTGCAGGTAGGCAGAATAGGTTTTTGTCTGGCGTAATATTCGCATTCTTCTACGGATTTTGTGGGATATTTCTTGCTGACCGAAATCTGGTCAATTTGTATCCTATGACAACCGGACTCGTTCTTTCAGACTATGCACATGATGATAATATCATATATACACCATCGTTGAGTATTGGTGTGCTAGTTGTAATTCTATGCTTTTCATTTGTTCTACTTCTCGTATTAAACAGAAAGAACAATGATTTGTAAAACCTGCCGAACGACGGCAAAAGAAAAAAAGCCGTCGTTCAGCAGACAATCATCATGCCATGATTATATATCGCGGCGGCTTTGAACAAATCAAGGCCGCCGCTCTTTTGTCCCTCAAAGGAATGACGACCACAAGCTAAAGATCACGGCGGCTTTAGGAGGGAGCCGCCGTGAAGCGAGAACAGCTTCGACATAATCCGGCAGGAAACTACCTGCCAAAAAAAACCTGTCCCCGGCAGCGGGGACATATACCCAAGAAGATGAACTATACAATGTAGGTAAGCAGCAAAGCACACCAGATAGCGTCTGGCTGGCGTATGACCAGTCAGGCGTTTTTTGTCGCATCCTGCGGTTTTCCGTGGGGTGTCGTTCACCACCGTCCCTATTTCAATTCACCCGTTAACCCCTGAATTGAAATGGAGGACAAGTATGTTCAATAAGAAAAGTGAATACGCGCAGAACAAGCGCGAGAAAGATAGCATCATCTACATAAGTGTGAATGGACGCATCCGGCTCACCCGCGCAGACTTTTCCAGTGAGGAAGAATTTCTCCGCTGGAAACAATGGTCCGATGAGGATTATTATGAGATGGAACGCCAGGGGCGTGGCTACTACGACAATGGGGTTCCTCTGGACGAAAACATAAGCGAGGCAGGTGCGGTGGAGTCTGCGGAAGATGTGTATTTCCGTGAGCTGATGGCTGATGAAATCGAAGCCGCTCGGAAGGCTCTGTGCCAGGAGCGCATAGCCAATGTGAAGGCCCTTCTGACCACCAGGCAGTATCGCCGGATCTGGATGTATTTGGCCGAAGGAAAATCCATTACAGAGATCTCCAGGGCCGAAGGACTGTCTAAAGCCAGCGTGTCCAATTCTATTGCTGCGGCACTCCGTAAGCTCCGCAAAATGCGTTAAGGCAGAATAAAAAACTATCAACAGGGGTGGCCTGCAGATGCAGGCCGCCCTCATCATGGAAGGAGGTTTTTTCATGGCAACCACGCGGCTCATGCCCCTGCACACCGGCAAAGGCCGGACGGTGGGGACAGCCATTAGCGACATCATCGACTATGTTCAAAATCCGCAAAAAACAGACAACGGCAGGCTCATTACCAGCTATCAATGTGACAGCCGGATTGCGGATGCGGAGTTCCTTTTCAATAAGCGCCAGTATATCGCCTCCACCGGCCGGGTGCGGGGTAAGGACGATGTGATTGCCTATCATCTCCGGCAGTCCTTTGTCCCTGGTGAGATTACGCCGGAAGAAGCAAACCGGCTGGGCTGTGAACTGGCGCGGCGCTTCACCAAGGGGAAACACGCCTTCATTGTCTGCACCCATATAGACAAGAAACACATCCATAATCACATCATTTTCGATGCCACCGCTCTGGACTACCAGAGGAAGTTTCGGAACTTTTGGGGTAGCACCCGCGCGGTCCGGCGGCTCAATGACACCATCTGCATTGAGAACGGATACTCTATTGTGGAGAACCCGAAGCCACATGGAAAGAGCTATAACAAGTGGCTGGGGGATCGGGCCAAACAGTCCCAGCGGGAGACGCTGCGGGTGATGATCGACCAGGCCCTGGAGCAAAAGCCCGCTGACTTCAATGCCCTGCTGAAGCTGCTGGAAGGGATGGGCTGCGAGGTGTCTCGCCGTGGGCAGTCGTACAGCCTCAAAGCTCCTGGCTGGGACAATGCTGCCCGCATGAGTAAGAAGCTGGGCAAAGGGTACAGTGAAGCCGAGCTTCGTGCGGTTCTGGCCGGAGAAAAGGAACATACCCCCACCAGGACCACGCCCCAGCCGGAGCCGAAACAGGCTGTGAGCCTGATGGTCGATATTCAGGAAAAGCTTCGCGCTGGCAAGGGGGCCGGTTATCAGCGATGGGCCACCGGCTTCAATCTGAAGCAGATGGCGCAGACCATGAATTATCTCTCCGAGCATAAACTGCTTGATTATAAAGTGCTGTCTGAAAAGACAGCGGCAGCCACCGCCCGGTACAATGAATTGTCCGCGCAGATCAAGGCAGCGGAAAAGCGAATGACGGAGATTGCGGTCCTCCGCACCCACATCATCAACTACGCAAAAACGCGGGAGGTCTATGTCGCATATCGCAAGGCCGGATATTCAAAGAAGTTCCGCGCCGAGCATGAGGCGGACATCCTTTTACATCAGACCGCAAAGAAAGCATTTGATGAGCTGGGAATGAAAAAGCTCCCCACCGTCAAGAGCTTGCAGGCGGAATATGCGGAGCTGATGGCACAAAAAAAGGCAGCCTATTCCGGCTACCGAAAGGCCCGTGATGAGATGAAGGAGCTTCTGACCGTCAAGGCCAATGTGGACCGCATCATGGGCTATGAGGAAGAAAAGCAGACAGAGAGAGACCATGCCCAGGAGCAGAGCCAGGGGCGATGACTGACTCATGGATTTGGGCTTTTCGGGAGGGAAAGCCTGCGGCGGCTTTCCCTCTTGTCTGCTCACCGGCGCAGGACGGGAACCGGGTCAAGAGTGCGAAGCACCGCCCACCGGCGGCTTGCTCTTGATGCGGTTTCTGTCCTGTGCTATCCATCGCCTGGGCGATGGAAAAAGCGTTCTATCAGAACGCGCAGCCAGCTCCAAAATGGAGCTGTTTATGGGGGCTTGGGGGCAGCGCCCTCAACAAGCAACCTGGGATCTTCGCGCCAGCGAAAATCCCAGGTTTGGCCTCGGTGGGTCCCACGAGGCATTGCTTGCCGGTTTCTCGTACCCCGTATTTATGCCCTTTCGGGCGGTATTTCTTCAAATGAGAAAAGAGGACGCTTACACATCCTCCTTCTCATCATCCGCATCTTTCAATTTGATGGCTCCGTCAATGACACCTTCCACAATGGGCAGATACTTCTCCGGGCAAAGCTGTAATTTGTGGCTTGTCCGCTGGCGCTGCTCACTGTCCTCCCGAAGCAGCTCCGGGTTGAAGTAGCGTTCTGCGGGCAGCTTGCAAATGCGGATGAGCTGCATCACAACCGGCACGCTCGGTATTGTGCCGCACAGCTCAATATTTGCAAGATAGCGCGGGTCAATACCGACCTTTTCGGCCAGCTCCCGGCGGGACATTTTCACAGCTTCACGCGCCTGCTGAACATCTGCTCCGAAGATTTCAAATCCAGGGCAATCTTTTACATTCGGCATATCACATCACCCTATTACATTCTATTGTTCATAGGATGTGCTGGGAATGATGTGATATGCATTTTGAGTTCATTTTATAATTCAAAAACTTGAACAGGCTTAGATTATGATTAAATAGACTTTCCTCTGTGAATGTGTTAATATGATATTGAGTTACCCGCAACTAACCACAGGAAGGGGGATGTTTTCCTAAATGCGGTTAATGGAAAACGCAGAAATAGTAAAACCAGATGTTTTTGGAACCAAAGCAAAACTCATGGAAGAAAACGAAAATGAAACAAAATACCAAATGCAATGTGATACGCCAAACGGATTTATGCACTGCTACCATCTATTTCCTGGTATTGATTTAGCGTATTCCACCTTTGAGGCTTCGTCATGTCGTATGAGAAATAGAGCAATGCCAAACATTTTGGAAGTAGCATATTGCCGTGCCGGTAGATTTGAGTGTGAGTATAAGCATGGTTTTGTTACATACTTGGGTGAAGGAGATTTCGCTGTTAGCCTCCTATCTCCCGAACGAGAACCACCAGAATTTCCGATTGGATATTACGATGGAGTTGCGTTTATTATCGACTTAGATATAACCGGACTGATTTTTGAAAATGTTGTGGAGGGTGTTTCAATAAATCTGAAAGAATTGATAGACAAATTCTGTGTCGGACACTGTTGCTCGGTTATTAAGACACCTCCTAATCTTCGTCATGTGTTTCAAGAAATCTGCGAAGCAAAAGATACAATTCCCATGGGATACTTACGGTTAAAAGTATTGGAAAGTCTTTTTCTGCTTTCCCAGATGCTCCCACAAGAAAACTTTGAGACTGCTGCATACTATTCTGCCAACCAAATCAAAAAGGTCAAAGCATTAAAATGTGAGCTGGCAAACCAATTAGATAACAGGGAAACATTGAAAAGTATCGCAGATAGATACGGAATGAGCCTTACTGCTTTGAAAGACTGCTTTAAGGCGGTCTACGGGAAACCGATTCACGCATTTCAGCGCGAATACAAAATGCAGACAGCTACCAAACTCCTGGTTACAACAAAGCTGTCAATAGCGGAAATAGCAGGAATGGTCGGATACGAAAATCCCAATAAGTTTTCCGCTGCTTTTAAGGAAATTATAGGGCAGTCTCCCAGCGAATACAGAAAGAGCAGAAATTGATTGGCTTTTTGGATAGATTGAGGCTTCTTGGAGTGGAGCAATAATTGAATATGGGGTATTATAAGCTTTGTGGTTAGCATTATCTAACTGCAAAGCTTATTTTTTAGGAGGGAAACGAATGAGCAAGGCAACAAGGCGATTTATCGTCAATAAAGTCCTTGAAATGCTTATAACGCTCGTTGTTGTCACGCTGATTTCTTTCCTGCTTGTGCGCCTATCGCCCATTGATCCGGCAGAAGCGTATGCTCGCCGGTCATTTGCCGCATTTAGCTTTACGGATGAGCAGATGGAGGCGCTGCGGGAAGATATGGGCCTCAATGACCCGCTGCCCGTACAGTATGTGACTTGGGTACGGGATGCGCTCCATTTAGATTTTGGGGAATCCTTTGTAAGCGGGCAGCCAGTGTTTGAGAAAGTCACAACAGCTATTGGCATTACCGTAACGATTGTATTGATTTCTGCCATTATTCAAGCAGTTTTCATTCTTCTGTTCGGCTGTCTTTGTTATCTGACAAGAAAAAGAATGATTGGCCATGCGCTGATTTTTCTGTGTATTGCAGGAGTGTCCATCCCATCCTTTTTCTTTGCCAGTTCCTACCTCGATATTTTTGCTGTCAAGCTCGGTTTGACATCGGTGGTAGGAAACACGGGACTGATGCGGTACCTCCCGGCAGCGGTCTGTATCGCCATTGGGTGTATCGCCCTGTTTTCGCCCATGCTGGCGAATAACATTCAAAAAGAAATGGAGCAAGACAGTGCTTTCTACGCTCGTTGCAGAGGTTTATCTGAAGGGAAAATCCTGTTACGATACGCACTTCCCAGCGCGGTTGTAACACTTCTACCCAGCTTCTGCCAGATGCTCGGACTTTGTATGGCTGGTTCTGCGATTGTAGAGCGCGTGTTTTCCCTGCCGGGGCTTGGTTACTTAATCATTGACAGCGTGCTGTATCGGGATTCGCCTGTTATCCACGCAACAATTCTGTTCCTTGCGTTTTCGCTGGTAATGTTCAATATTCTTTCGGATATACTACGGCGAATTTTGCAACGGGATGCTTCTGCGAGAGAGGGGGCCAGACTATGAGCCGGACAAAACATATTCTCTCGTATGCAATTCCGATTGTAATATTGCTGTTTTTCCTGTTCGGATCGTTTTTTGCTCCTCACGATCCGACGGCCACAAATATTCGGGACAAATATCTCCCCAGCAGCGCAGAATATCCGTTTGGAACAGACGATTTCGGCCGCTGCGAGTTTTCGCGTATCCTTGAAGGAGGGAAAACAACTTTAGGTATTGTGCTGGTCGGATCGGCCATTGTCATTTTACTTGGTATCCTCTTTGGCATCTTACTGGCAAAGACAGGCCGCCGCAGAAATATTCTTGCAGAAAGTATTTTGAACGCAGTTACAGCGATACCGCCGGTGGCTTATCTGATTATCTTCATCGGTATTTGGGGGAACAGTATCCCCACCATGCTGGTGGCACTGACGGCATCTTTAATCCTTCGGATGATTAAGCTGGTCAAAACTTTGATTGAAGTTGAGTATGACAAAGCATACATCATGTGCGCGATTGCCTGCGGTGCAAGCAAGGTGCGGATCATGCTGGTACATATCCTTCCCAATATTATCCGTGACATCGTGCAATTTATCTGCCTCTCCTGCGCAGAAATGATTATTGCGATTTCCGGTTTCTCATTCATCGGCCTTTCTCTGGGCGATGATGTAATTGATTGGGGTGTTATGCTTTCCGATGCAAGGGCATTGGCCGGAACTCATCCGCAGTTGCTCCTTTATCCGATCCTCTTTATCTTTATCAGCTCCCTCTGTTTCAACTACTTGGGGCGGCTTTTGGAAAAGGAGGGTGCCTGATGCTTGAGATCAAAAATCTGACCGTGAAAGTAAAAAATAACGCACCGATTTTAACCGATGTTTCATTGTCTATTGACGAAGGGACTTGTATTGGACTGACTGGAGCCAGCGGCTCCGGAAAAACAACTTTGATTAAATCCATTATGGGGATGAACGGCGGCGATCTGGAAATCCCACAGGGTCAAATTCTCCTGGATGGAGACAATTTGCTGACGCATAGTGCGAAGGAGCGCCGAATGCTTTGCGGGGAAACGATTGGATTTATTCCGCAAAACCCAATGACAGCGTTTTTCCCACACGCAAAGATGGAGCGGCAGATCATTGAAACGCTCCGTATGCACACTGGTTTGGATAAAAAACAGGCCCACGCGCTTGCGGAAAATGTGCTGCGGAAAGTCAACCTGACCGATACGAAGCGAGTGCTGAGTGCATATCCTGGAGAGTTATCCGGTGGTATGCTTCAGCGGATTGCTATGGCGCTGATTTTGGGGACGAAGCCTAAATATGTTTTGGCAGACGAACCGACCAGCGCCCTTGACGAAGCAAATCGGGATTTATTACTGGAGTTACTGAGGGAATATCAAGAAACAGCAGCGATTTTGTTCATCTCCCATGATACTGAGGCAATGAAAGCCCTATGCCCTATCACTCATGTGATGGAACATGGAAAAATTATTGAAACACAGGCGACTGAGCAGCTATTCATTCACCCGCAGCAGCCGTGGACCAAACGATTTGCCGAAGCTGCCTGTCACCGGGAGGAGGTGAACTGGAAATGGACCGCATTGAATTAGATAACCTCACCAGAACCTACTATGATGCGCAGGGGGAAACATTTTGTGCATTGGATCACGCCTCACTGATATGGGAGCAGGGCCATAGCATCGCCATTATGGGCGAAAGCGGCAGCGGAAAAAGCACCCTGGCTCGATTGATGATTGGACTGGAACGCCCCTCTGAGGGACGTGTCCTTATCAATGGCGTTGATACCACAAAATGGGGTCTGCGTGAATGGAGAAAATATCGAGGCAAGATCCAAGCGGTATTTCAGGATGCTGGCGGAACACTAAATCCATCATGGAGTACATCCAAAAATGTAGAGGAAGCCCTTGTAAATCTGACTGCTCTTTCTCCGTCGCAGCGAAAAAACCGTATTGCTGAATTGATGGAACAAACCGGTTTATCCAAAAGCCTCCTTGATACTCCGGTCCGAAAACTGTCCGGCGGGGAACAGCGGCGGCTTGCATTGCTGCGCTCCCTGTCTATATCACCGGAATTTCTAATTCTGGACGAAGTAACCGCAGGCCTTGATTTGATTTCAACAGAAGCGGTCCTTCAACTTTTGGAAAAATATGAGCAGGAGCATGACTGCGCCTACTTGGTCATTACCCATGACATTCAAGTTGCCTCGCGGCTCTGCGAGGTCATTTATGAGATCGAACACGGCAAATTTACTAAAAAGGCCGTTCGATAAATATAAAATCACAGAAAGGAACGAAACGAGATGAAACGAACCAAACGTGTTTTGGGCCTCGCTCTTGCCGCTGTTATGTGTATGGGTCTGCTTGCCGGCTGCGGCGGAACCCCCAGCAACAGCGACACCGCAGATGAAACAAGCGGAACGGAAACGAGCGAAAAGGTCTTGAACATCGCCACGATTGGCGAAACAACAACCCTTTCTCCCCTCTATATGATTGCGGATAACCGCCCCACTCAGAAACTGCTTTATGAGGGTCTTGTGAAATATGTGGATGGGGAGATCCAACCGGTGCTGGCGGAAGATTGGGAACTGAGTGAAGATGGCACACAGCTTACCTTTTATCTACGTCAGGGTGTGACCTTCCATGATGGAGAACCTTTTAATGCAGAGGCAGCGATTGCCAATATTGAGTCCTGGCATATCAACCCGTCTTTCGCATCGCTGCCCGGTGTTGTCAACTATACCAATATTGAGGCGGTGGATGAATACACCATCCGTCTGACCTATGACACGCCATACTTTGCATACATCAACGATTTTTGCTGGCCGGATGTCTGCACTATGATTTCTCCGAAACTGATTACCCAGGGAGACTTCCAGACGGTCAACGGTTATGCCGGAACCGGTCCTTATGTCTATGATGAATATGTGGCGGGCCAGTACACCACCTTTGTCCGCAACGAAAACTATTGGGGTGAGCAGCCCTATTATGACAAAATCGTAGCGAAGTACATTCCTGACAATGCCTCCCGTGTGCAGGCATTACAGACCGGTGAGATTGACCTGATTTACGGCTCCGCTGAGTTGAGCTATGAGGACTATAACCAGGCCACCGCCATTGAGGGGATTGAGGGCAAGTTTGCGCCTTCCGGCTCGACGATCCGTAATATCATTTTGAACTTCAATGGGAATCTGGCTGATTTGAGCGTGCGGCAGGCCCTGGCGTATGCCATTGACAAAGGTGCAATTTCCGAGGGCCTGACCTATGGCTATGAGCCTGTGGCTGACACCATTGTACCTGATGGAACTCCCTACTCGGATATTTGCGGCACGATAGATTATACCTACAATGTGGATCGTGCCAATCAGCTTCTTGACGAGGCAGGATGGGCTATGAACGAATCCACCGGAATCCGGGAAAAGGATGGAACACCGCTTCATATAGTCTTTACCTGCCCCACGGATGACAGCACCATCGGCTCCATCGCCACTTTGATCCAGAGCCAGCTTGCAGAAGTTGGAATTGAAGTTGAGATCAAGAGCATGGAAAAGATGGAATGGTACGCAAGCTATATGGAACCCACGGGATGGGATATTACCGCTATGACCGCAGGTTTCTTCAACTATGCTATGCCGCAATGCTGGTTCTCTGCAATGATGGCTCAGATGCCGGAAGATGTTTCCATCCCTCTGTTGGATAATTCCGATGAGTTTATTTCCGCATTGAGCGAGTTTAAGACCTGCAACGATGATACCCGGCTGCGGGAGTTGTTTGAACTGCTCATCAATACAGATCTTGACCAGGTGCTGGATGTTCCTCTCACTCACCAGATGGATATGATTGTCTACAATACGGACAAGATTGCAGATTATAACTTTGCTTCTGATTATGCTTTCCTGGATGTGACACAGATCACTCCGGCAGAATAACATAGTTTTGCGATGCGGGGTGGTCGGGAGGAGCCGACTGCCCCGTATTGCTTTATGGAGGGTAAGATGATGAAACAAACACCATCGCCAGTCAAGCGATTATGGGAGCTGGCTGGCGCACATCGGAGAGCCTACGCGCTCTCCATCATCCTGGCTATCTTAGGTGTGGCTTGCGGGATGGTCCCATACTTCGCCATCGCTTATATCATGCTCTGTCTGATCGATGGCGTGACTGCCCTAAACACTTATGCGTTGTGGTGCGGCGTAATATTGCTCGGCTTCACACTGAAACTGCTCTTTTCTACCCTTTCAACAACCGTATCTCATACAGCGACATTCCAGACTTTGAAAGAAGTCCGTATTAAAATTGCCGACAAACTCTCACGGGTGCCAATGGGTTACATCATGGATCAGTCCTCTGGCCGGTTCAAAGATGTCATCGTTGATCGGGTAGAGAGCATGGAGCCGATTCTGGCCCATCTGGTGCCGGAAATGACCTCAAACCTGTTCGTACCCCTGTGCATCATTGTTTATTTGTTTATTTTAGACTGGCGCATGGCGCTGGCTTCTCTTGTGACACTGCCTATTGGGTTTCTATGCTATATGGGAATGTCGCGAGGGTATAGCGAACGCTTTTCCGGCCTGATGAAACGGGTTCAAAAAATGAACGCTACCATTATCGAGTATGTGGGTGGTATTGAGGTTATCAAGGCATTTAATCAGTCGGCTAACTCTTATCAGAAGTATTCCGATGCGGTAAATGATGACGCCAGTTATGCGGTCGATTGGATGAAGGACACGCAGTTGTTTATGTCCATGAGCAATACCATCTGGCCCAGTGTTTGGCTGGCTGTTCTTCCCATTGGTGCAGTTCTGTATCAACATGGAACCCTGTCCGCTCCGGTTTTTCTGACTATTATGATTTTGTCCCTGGGTATTGTCGGCCCGATTTTGGGAGCGATTAAATTTACTGACAATATTTCGCAGCTTGGCACGATTGTTGGAGAGGTTGGAAATCTGCTGGATGCCCCGGAAATGGTGCGGCCGGACCACAATGCTGATATTCACGACCTGTCTATTCACTTCCAGGATGTTTTCTTTTCTTATGACCTGAAGGACCCGAAGCCCATATTGGATCATATCAATCTGACAATACAACCTGGAACGATGACAGCTTTAGTAGGGCCTTCCGGTTCTGGCAAGTCAACGATTACTAAATTGATTACCGGCTTTTGGGAGGCAACATCCGGCGTGATTACTCTTGGCGGGGTGGATTGGAAGAAGATTCCCCTGTCGCAGCTTTCCTCTTATGTGTCTTATGTATCGCAGGATAATTACCTCTTTGATGAAAGTATCCGTGAAAACATCCGTATGGGGCGATTGTCGGCCACCGATCAGGAAGTAGAAGATGTTGCCCGAAAGTGCGGTTGTCATGACTTCATCATGGGTCTGGAGCATGGGTATGACACGATTGTGGGCGGTGCAGGCGGCCACTTGTCGGGGGGTGAACGACAGCGAATTGCCATCGCCAGAGCCATGCTGAAAGATGCCCCTATTATTATTTTCGATGAGGCAACAGCTTACCTTGACCCTGAGAATGAAAGTCTGGTTCAAGAGGCTATTTCTAAATTGGTACAGGGCAAGACTCTGATTATGGTCGCTCATCGACTTTATACAGTGACAGGCGCAGATCAGCTTGTGGTGGTGAATCAAGGGCGGATCGAGGCAACCGGAACACATGAGGAACTTCTGCAAAATTGCCCGCTTTACAAAGAAATGTGGCAGGCCCATATTGGGAGCCGTGATGAAGGAGGTGCAACGGCATGATTACTGCCTTAAAGAAAATCTATGCTTTTTCTGGCCGCTGGAAAAGGGTTCTGAAAAAGTCAGTGGTGTTCAGCCTGCTGCACTCAATCTTTGATATGTTTCAGATCGGCGCTCTTTTTCTGATCCTCAATGGACTGGTGGAAGGAACCAAAGGGCGGGATATTCTGTTCGCTTTTCTGCTTCTTTTGGCAGGGGTGATTGGAAAAATCGTTTGCAGCTATATTTCAGACTTTTCACAAACAAGAGTTGGCTATTTTATGTGCGCGGATAAGCGCATCCATGTGGGCGACAGGATGAAGTATATGCCGATGGGCTACTTTAACAGCCATAGCCTGGGGGACCTGACCTCCACTGTCACCACGACAATCAGCGATGTGGAGAATAATGCGCCATCGGTTCTAATTACAGTAATCCACGGTTTTATCCATGTAACGGTTATTACCATTGTGATGTTTTTCTTTGACTGGAGGATTGGTCTGCTGGCTTGCCTGGGGATTGCGCTGTTTTTGCTCTGTAACTCCGCACTTCAAAAGAAATCACAGGAAGTATCTCCTAAACGGCAGGCGGCACAGGAGGACTTGGTAGGCGCCACACTGGAATATATCCAGGGGATGGGTATTGTAAAGTCCTTTAATCTCGGTGGCGGATCGAATCAGAAAATGAAACAGGCCATTGAGGAAAGCCGGGCACGCAATACCAAACTGGAAACCGTTTTCGGACCTTACGGAATGGTGCAACTGTTTGTTTTGCGATTGGCGAGTGTGGCAATCATGTTTTGCTCTATCCTGTTCTATCTGCAAGGCAGCATGACACTGGTGTACTGCCTGCTGATGTGTGTTGCGTCCTTCCTGATTTTCAGCGAACTGGAGGCTGCGGGAGGAAAGTCCTTTGCCCTTCGGTTAATCGAAAGTTCCATCGACAAGGTGGACGCTATTGACGATACACCAGTAATGGACTTGTCCGGCAAAGATATTACTCCGAAAGATACCACGATTGAATTGCAGGATGTTGGCTTTTCTTATGGCGATCACCGAATTTTGAACCATGTCAACCTGACAATCCCGGCAAAAACCACTACGGCGATAGTCGGTCCGTCTGGCTCTGGTAAAACGACATTGTGTAGCTTGATTGCTCGTTTTTGGGATGTAGATGAAGGGTGCATCAAACTGGGAGGCACCGACATACGGGAGTATAAGCTGGACAGCTTGCTTTCCAATATCAGCATGGTCTTTCAGAATGTTTTTCTCTTTGCAGACAGCATCGAGAACAACATCAAGTTTGGTAAACCGAATGCAACCCATGAAGAAGTCGTCCGAGCGGCAAAGAGTGCGTGCTGCCATGATTTTATCATGGCACTTCCAAACGGCTATGATACCGTCATTGGTGAGAGCGGCGCTACTCTATCCGGTGGCGAAAAGCAACGGATTTCGATTGCGCGGGCTATTTTGAAGGATACCCCTATCATCATTCTGGACGAAGCAACAAGCAGTGTGGACCCGGAAAATGAGGCGGAACTCCAGCAGGCCATTGAGAAACTAACAGAAGATAAGACTGTTATCATTATTGCTCATCGGCTGAAAACGGTTCGCAATGCCCAGCAGATTGTTGTTATTGCAAACGGCGGAATTGTCCAACGAGGTACACATCAGGAGTTGATGGAGCAGCCCGGCATTTATGCCGATTTTGTGAATGTTAGAGAAAAGGCAATCAACTGGAAACTGTCCGGTGATAAAACACAGTAACAAAAAGGAGCCAATATGTTTTCTTTGCTGGTACGAATGGCATGGGAGGAACACATGGAGAAAAAGCAACATACCACCGCATCCGGTGAAGATTATCTGGAGGCCATCCTTGTTCTCCAAAAGAAACTCGGAATGGTGCGCTCCGTAGATGTGGCCCGGCACACGGAGGTGTCAAAGCCCAGCGTGTGCCATGCGGTGGCGATCTTGCGGGATAGCGGCTTTCTCACAATGGACGAAGATCACTTCCTCCATCTGACCGATGTGGGCCGCGAGGTTGCCGAAAAAATCTATGAGCGACATTGTTTTTTTACCGAGCAGCTTATCGCAGCAGGCGTTGACCCCAAGACTGCGGAGGCCGATGCCTGCCGGATTGAACACATAATTAGTGATGAGAGCTTTTCACGGCTGAAAGAAGCAGCCGCACAAGAGCAAGAATAAACCGAATAAGACAAGCTATCCTGCCCCGCTAAACGGGGAAAGAAAAAAACCGTTGCGGGGCAGGTGGCTTTGTGCGCGCAATTTACAATTTCACCCCATCGGCGGTTTTGAAATACATTTCAAGGCCGCCGTTCTCCATACCCTTATGAGGATGACGACCCTGTGCTGAATGTTACGGCGGCTTTAGGAGGGAGCCGCCGTGAAGCACAGAGGGTTTCGACATAATCCGGCAGGAATTTACCTGCAAAAAAAAGCCTGTCCCCGGCAACGGGGATTTATACCCAAGAAGATGAACTATACGATGTAAGGCAACATCAAAATACACCAGATAGCGTCTGGCTGGATTATATCCAGTCAGGCGTTTTTTGTCGTATCCTGCGGTTCTCCGTAGGGTGCCGCTCTCCACCGCCCTCATTTCAATTCATCCGTCAACCCCTGAATTGAAATGGAGGACAAGTATGTTTGATAAGAAAAGCGAATACGCCCTGAACAAACACGATCAGGACAGCATTATATACATAAGCGTTAGCGGCCGCATCCGGCTCACCCGCGCGGACTTTTCCAGTGAGGAAGAATTTCTGAAATGGAAAGCCTGGTCAGATGCAGACTACCACCAGACAGAAAAGGAAGGCCGGAGCTTCAACGATAATCGTGTGGCTCTGGATGATTACCTGGATGTGGTCGGAGCGGTTCGGTCTGCCGAGGATGAATTTTTCTCCGAGCTTCTGAAGGCGGAAGCCCAGGCAGAGGAAAAGGCTTTGCGGGAGAAACGACTGGCCGCATTGAAAGCCGTTCTGAACGCAAAGCAGTATCGCCGGGTCTGGCTGTACCTTGCCGAAAAGAAGTCCATCACCGAGATTGCCCGGCTCGAAGGAGTGACGAAGGCCAGCATCTCCCTCTCCCTTGATGGGGCGATGAAAAAAATTTCAAAAAAGTTTGCGAAAGCTCTTAAAAATACCTAACAAACGGCCTTAAAAAATGTGATAGGTGAAGGACACATTTTCCTCACCCTTCACAGAACCATGACAACTGAATATACGGTATTGCAGGTACAAAACCCGCGTGATGAGCGACATAAGGTGCGCCGCCATGACGATAGCTTCAAGGAGGTGATGGGACAAGCTATCCGAGCGATCAACGCATACCTTAGACCCGGACAGGCGCTCCGGGCGCGATGACAGCGCGGGGGTTAAAGATACTTTCTCACGACCTCCCACAGACTTGAGGGGGAACCCTGCGGCACACGCTTTGAACGATGCTGCGGAGTTATGACAGCCCTGCCAGGGGCGGCCTGTAATATCCCCACCGCTGGGGATGCGTGGCAAATACAGCGGGCTTGAAGTTACTAAAAAGTCAAGGCAGCCGCGCCGAAGTGCGCCGTATGTTACAACGGCTCCAACCAGATCGGCGCGGCTGCTTTTTTGTTCTCGAAGGAGGCGAACAATTATGACTTCAAATTCGCCTGTTTGTTATGCGAATATTCCGTCCGGGACTTCCGGGCGTACTCATACAGAAAGATACTCCGCTGTTCAGCCTGCGGGCGTTGGTAAGATCGGCATGACGATTGAAGAAGCTGCCGACTATACCGGCATTGGACGCAACACCCTCCGCCGTCTTGTGGATTGGGGGAAAATCCCGGTCCTGCGGATTGGGCGTAAGTCCATAGTCCGTGTGGATGTGATTTGCTGCTTCATGCAGATCAACGAGGGCCGCGACCTTCTGGACCGAAATCAGGTTCTTGCAGTGAAGTAAATATTGAAACCTTGAAATTTAGCAAGCGGTATGTTTGATAGATTGGCCACCCTTTGCTATAATCAGGGTGACACATCACTACGGTTCCGTTTGCCAGCATAGAAAGGAGTTTGCTATGGCAAAAGGATCTGTAAGAAAGAAAGGAAAGAAGTGGTACTATCGCTTTTATGTAGAGGATGCCAGCGGCAACCGTGTCCAGAAGGAATTTCCAGGAACGGAAAGCAAGAGTGAAACCGAGTCTCTGCTCCGCAAGGCGATGGAAGACTATGAAACGAAGATGTTTCTGGCACAGGCCAAGAACATCACTTTGGGAGATATGCTGGATATGTGGGTGGAGGAAGAACTGAAACCTGGCTCGTTGAGCGATGGGACGGTGACAGCCTACATCAACACTGTTTCCCGCATCAAGAAGCACCCCATTGGTAAGCGCAAGCTCAAGACGGTAACTTCCGACCATCTGCAAAGCTATATGGATTTGTTGAGCTTCGGAGGGACAAGTCCCGATGGAAAAACCGTTGAGGCTTTGAGCAAAGGCTCGCTGGGCCAGTATTCGGCAGTGCTTCAAAACTCCTTCCGGTTTGCGGTTTTCCCCAAAAGGCTGATTACCTTCAATCCGATGCAGTATGTGGTGAAACGGGTCAAAGACGATGAATATGAGCTGTTCACCGAAGATGGCACAGGCGACCTTCCCGTTGAAACGCCGACAATCTCCCATGAGCAGTATTTGGCGTTGAATGAGCTTTTGAAGAAAAAGCACAATCCCGCGTTACTGCCTATCCAGATCGCCTATTTCGCCGGGCTTCGTATCGGCGAGGTGTGCGGGCTGACCTGGCAGGACATCGACCTGAAGGAACAGTGCCTTACCATTCGCCGGAGTATGCGGTATGACTCCGTAAGGAAGAAAACGCAGATCGGCCCCACAAAGCGTAAGAAAATCCGTACTGTGGATTTCTGCGATACCCTGGCGGCTATCCTACGGGAAGCCAAAAAGGAGCAAATGCTGAACAGCATAAAATATGGGCCGTTGTACTCCCAAAACTACTATCGCATCGTCAAGGAAAAGAACCGCACCTACTACGAGGTCTATTCCTTGCCCCGTACAGAGACACCGCCGGAAGATTACACCCAGGTTTCCTTTGTCTGCCTGCGGCCTGATGGAGCCTATGAAGCTCCTGCAACGGTCAGCAGCGTATGCCGATATTCCCGAAAGAAGATCGGGGATATGGATGATTTTCACTTCCATCTGTTGAGACATACATATACGACCAACCTTCTCTCTCACGGAGCCGCACCCAAGGATGTGCAGGAGCTGCTGGGACATTCTGATGTAAGTACCACAATGAACATTTACGCCCACGCCACCAGAGAGGCCAAGCGAACTTCCGCAAGGCTGTTGGATAAGGTTGTAGGGACGGCCTGAAAAAAGTTTCCCTCATTTCTTCTCGCAAGGGAAAAAATGAGGGAAAAGGGCCAAACCGAGGCGGCGAAAACGCTGGAAACACCAGTGTTTTCAAGGGGTATAGAAATTTTAACTGAGAAACTGCAATTTTTCAGCAACCACTTTCCCCAGTGTTGTCTTTCCACTTCCGGACGGACCAATAATCATGATTCCTGTTGACATATTTACTTCCCGCTTTATCTTCTTCTCCGCCCATTCCCCACAATCTTTTCAAAGCCGATATTCATACCATTCCGTATCTATTTTCTTGAACCCAGACGTCCCTGTCCCGATACCACGGCAGGGACACCGCATCATTCCGATAATAGGGAATCAGCCGGATTTGGTTGCCGATGATTCGTTCTGTCATTTTGGGAGTTCTCTGCAGACTTTTATTGATTTTATATTTGATGATGAAGTTTAAGCTATTCTTTATCGTTCTGTTTTGCAGCCTTTCCCTTTC